>Ga0265293_10000094_pt1 | contig 202129 bp, 183 predicted proteins | sample Munlanlewell138R_FD_192505 | JGI IMG/M metagenome (GOLD analysis project Ga0265293, IMG submission 192505) | Leachate microbial communities from a municipal landfill in Southern Ontario, Canada - Leachate well 138R | ecosystem: Engineered > Solid waste > Landfill > Unclassified | place... | reverse complement strand
GTAATGAAACCGTGAGCTTGAGCTACAGCAATAGCACTCGCTTTCCAGTTAGCATTATCTAGTTCAGCACCGAATCCAGCAGCACGAAGTACTACAGTTAGTAATTCAGCCATAGTAACAGTACCGCGAGCGTCAAAACCAGCGTCACCTTTACCAAGCATTAAACCGTTAGTATAAGCAGCTTGGATCCATCCTTGTTCGAATCCCCATACTCCAATTTTATAATCTTTAGCAAAAGCAGCGATATTGACACCAGGAGTGCCAGCTTTTCCTACTAAAGTGTTAGCGATTTTCGCTAATTGTTGGCGTTCCATAGTTGATGAAGCAGCAAGCATATTGCCATTAGCGTCACCATCTAGTACTCCAGCAGCTTTAAGTTCAGCGAATTTTTGTTCTACAGTTTTATCTGCAGCAAAAGCCGGAGCAGCCATAGTAAAGATTAAAGCGATCGATAAAAATATCATTAATACCTTTTTCATAAGCTTTCTTTCTCCTCCTTTAATATTATTTTGGCGAGAGTTATTTTTTAAGTAGCTCTGTTCTCTCATCCATCTCACCCCCTCTCCTGAGTTGAGCTTTTTTCTTAATACATTTATATTCTAAAGGGGCCGCGAGCAAGTAAACCGAGGACCACCTGTTAGAAACAAAGAAACAGCAAAACAGAACAAACCACTCGTGTATTTTGCATCAGCGCTCCGTGAGAAGAGCGCGGATGCAAACCGCCGGGGAAATAAAATTAAAGATAACTTGAAATTATTGGAAATAAATGATATTAATTAGCTTTTATGTCTTAAGTTAAAAAGCCGTGGTATAATGTTAGTATTAATGGATTAATCTTACGGAGGGTCATTAGTATGGTTGACGATAATAGAGTAAAAATAAATAAACAAATATTAATGTGGGCTATTGAGGAATCTAAAATTGATTTTGAAGAAATAGGGCACAAGTTTATGGATATTGATTTATGGATTAACCAAGATAAAAGACCAACTTTTAGGCAACTTGAGGAATTAGCACGTTACTTAAAAGTACCTTTTGGTTATATGTTTCTTGATGAACCTCCACAAACGGATTTAATTCAATCTGAATTTAGAACAATTGGAAATAAAGTACCGCAGATTAGCAAAGAGCTAAAGGATACAATATATAACATTAGTAGAAAAAAAGATTGGCTAAGCGACTATCGTAGGGAAAATGGTTGGGAAAAACTAATACCAGATAATTTAGTAAAACTTGGCGAGAGGGATGTAGATACAATCTGTAGAGCTTCCCGAGATTATTTAGATTTAAATGAGTATTGGTACAAAGACCACCAGGACAATATAAGTGCTTTTAAGTACTTAAGAAAAAAAATTGAAAAACGTGGGATTACTGTAATGCAGAATGGAATAGTAGGCTCTAATACCCACCGCAAATTAGATGTAAGTGAGTTTAGAGGATTTTTACTTTATGACGATATTGCTCCGTTTATTTTTATCAATAGTAACGACAGTGTGACTGGGAAAATTTTTACACTTATTCATGAGTATATTCATTTTTTATTGGAAGAAGATAATATTTTTATAGATAAAGATTTTAGAAGCCCGTATGCAATGGAAAGAAAAATAAATAATATTTCTGCCGAGTTGTTAATGCCTACTTCCCATGTGAAAACGTTATGGGATGCGAAAGCATTGAAAATAGATCAAATTACAAAATTAAGCAAATTGTTTCACGTTAGTGAAATTGCATTTGCAATCAAACTTAAAAGCATGAATATTATAGGTCAGGAATTGTTTGAAGAAGTACGCCAATTAACTACAGAAAGGTTAGAAAAAAGTCAAAAAAAACTAAATGGAGGAAATTACTATAATAATAGTGTATCTCGTTTAGGAGATAGTTTTATACATGTAGTAATAGAAGGCACTGAAGCAGGGTATGCTAGTTATGCACAAGCATTTCGACTACTTGATAATTCCATAAAAACATATGATTATTTCAAAGAGGAATTTATAAATTATGGAGGCTAGATATATTGTTGATACTAATATTTTTATAGCGGCTCACAGATCTATATATCCTTTTGATATTGCTCCAAGTTTTTGGTCGCAACTTATAAACAAAGGTTCAAGTAATATATTAATAATAAAGGAAGTACAAGAAGAAATACTACGTGGAAAAGATGAATTATCGGATTGGTATAAGAGTAAGAGTTCTAATTTTATTGTATCTATGCTACCTAGTTCGGATGTAATTGATGCTTATCGTAGAATAATCAATTCAATAAATATAAACAAACAATACAAGGAATCGGCAAAGTACGAATTTGCTATGTTAGCGGATTCATGGATTTGTGCCTATGGTTTAGCACTTAAACTGCCTATTGTAACGTTAGAAAAATATCAAACGGATATAAAAAAAGCAGTAAAAATCCCTAATGTATGCAAAGAATTTGGAATAAAATATATTGACTTAATACAATTCATGAGAGAGATAGACATTAGATTATGAAAGCTATCACTTATCTTTCTGGACATATAATCTTAATATGGAACTAAATTCCTATGTTTCAGAATAGAGGATAAAAAAATAGAGAATATTATATTATCTTGTTATAAGGAATGTTCGCTTGTCGAATTATTTTATTTGATTCCAGAAAAACTTTTTGAAAAGTTTCTTGTCGAGCCCCATGAACATATTATGATATAATTATAATAGTAATTACTGCAATCCAAGGGAGGCAACCATATGAACAAAAAGATTAAAATCATCTCTATCCTTATAATAATCACGCTTCTTGCCGCTGCGACTGTTTACGCAGCCGGACCCGGCTCTACTGAGGATCCGCTTGTTACCAAAAGCTATGTCGATGAGCAGATTAGACAGTTAATCGGCACAGGTACCGGCGGTGGCGGTGGCGTTGTTGAGCTTGTTGTAGAGGAACTTAAAGTCGGTCAGATCCTAATCGCAGGTGCAGGTACTGAATTCATTCTTCGCGGTGGTAAGGCTACAGCCTATGGTGATGGCGCAAATGGTATTCCTAATCTTACATCAGGTGCAGACATCAAGATTGGTAATTCGATACCGCTGAACCACCTATTATTGTTCCCGCGCGATGATGAGCGTGGTATTAAGATTACTGCCGGTCCGGCATTCGTTATGATCCGCGGACCATATTCCATCCGGTAGCTAAGGTATATAATGCTTTAAGGGTATATAATGCTTTAATGGCACAAAAAAATAACAGCTGATATATATTTTTCGAACGTCTTAGCAACTCGTTGTGGTAGTGAGAAAGGTATATATCAGCTGTTATTTAATTATTATCGATTATCGCGATTATAAATATACTTCTCCAACGCTTCAAGCCGCCTCAACAACTCGCGTTGTGTATCCTCAGCTGATGGCCGCTCGTCAACTAAATCACGAATCGACGGCAACTCTCGTTGAGCAACCGGCTGTGGTCGTCTCGTCGGTTCACTTGGACGCAGCAAATCCTCATCAGGTCGCGGCGCCGGTTGTGGTCGCACGATTGTCTGCGTGTGTTGTGCTGTCATCGTTGCGCTCATCGCAGCGCTTGTTCCCCCGCCCCTTTGTTGAAGTTCGCGACGTAGTGAACGGTTCTCCTCCATCAATCTCGCAAAATCTTGGATTACCTGATCAAGGAACTCATTGACCTCGTCCGCATTATAACCATGAAAAGAGCGCTTAAACTCTTTTTCAAAAATCTCCTCCGGTGTTAACATCTAAATCCCCCCTTGGTTACTATACATCTTTGTGTTAAGAATATCACATTACGTTGTTTAATTAAAGTCAATTATTCGCGTGAAATTCCCGCACGCTTTAACTCTATTGACTTTAATATTAGATTATTCTAATATATGTCAGTAAGCAAAATGTTTAGGAGGTATAAGAGTGACAGAGAAATTAAGATCTTTTCTATTTACATCTGAATCAGTAACGGAAGGTCACCCCGACAAAATGTGCGACCAGATTAGCGACGCAATTCTGGACGAGATATTGGCGGCGGACCCGAATGCGCGGGTTGCTTGTGAGACGGCGATTAGTACGGGTATGGTGCTTGTTGCGGGCGAGATTACGACCGGCTGTTACGTTGATATTGCGAGAATAGTTAGGCAGACGGTTAAGGAGATTGGCTATACTCGAGGCAAATACGGCTTTGATGCTGATACTTGTGCTGTGCTGCTATCAATAGATGAACAATCACCGGATATTGCGCAAGGGGTTGACCGCTCAGAAGAAGAAATCGGTGCCGGTGACCAAGGTTTGATGTTCGGATTCGCCTGCACTGAGACGCCTGAGTTGATGCCGTTACCGATATCGCTCGCGCATCGTTTGGCGCGCCAACTAAAAGTAGTGCGCAAGACCAAATTGCTAAGCTATCTGCGCCCGGACGGTAAGTCACAAGTTACTGTTGAATATGTTGATGGTGTGCCCAAGCGGATTGATACGGTTGTTATTTCAACGCAGCATCATCCTGACGTTGCACCTGAGCAATTGACCGAAGGGGTTAAGAAATATGTTATCGATCCAATCTTGCCGGAAGGGCTGGTTGATGAGAATACAAGATTCCTAATCAATCCGACAGGCCGCTTCGTTATCGGCGGTCCGCAAGGCGATGCCGGTCTAACCGGACGTAAGATTATCGTTGATACCTATGGCGGTTATGCTCGTCATGGCGGCGGTGCTTTTTCCGGTAAAGACCCAACAAAGGTTGACCGGTCAGCTGCCTACGCCGCACGTTATGTTGCGAAGAATATCGTCGCAGCAGGTCTCGCCGATAAATGCGAGGTACAACTGGCATACGCGATTGGTATTGCACAACCGGTTTCGATTAGCGTTGATACTTACGGAACAGCGAAGATTGCCGAGAGCAAAATCGTTGAGATTATCAAGGCTGAGTTTGATCTCAGTCCTGCGGGCATTATTAAAGCGCTCGATTTGCGTCGCCCGATCTACAAGCAGGTGGCTGCATATGGCCATTTTGGTAGGAGTGACTTAAATCTTCCTTGGGAACGACTTGATAAAGTAGAAATTATTAGCAAATATTTGTAAATAAGTGTATAATATTTTTCATATATAGAGAATTTAAATTTAATGTGGATGGGATTAGGCTGCTGAGTGTTTGAAGAGTAGTCTATTTCGCATATACAAATGGGAGAAATGCTTATGCAGGGGGTTTACTCTAAGTGGCGTTCGCAATGGCGCAAACTTGTTGGACTGGCGGTTTTTACATTAGTTGCGATTATTATTGGTGTCTATATCTGTGTTACTCAACTGCCGGAACTTAATCTTGATGAGCTGCGAACACTCTTAATTTATTTGGGCATACTGATTGCGTTGAATAGTGTGCCAATTAAGATTGGCAATAACCATATTACTTTCAGTTTTGCGCTGTCGTTTATGGCTTTCCTTAAATATGGGCTGGCGATCGAAATTTTGTTGGTTCAGTTAGCATTAGTTATTAGTGCATTATTTACTTTACGTGGTCGTAAGCTTGATCGGATAATCTTCAATCAGGGGATGCTCCTCTACATGTCGGTTATTCCGGCGTTTGTTTATTTAGCCGTTGGCGGTGAGATCGGTTTTACCGCCGGTCAGATGAGCAACATGTTGTTGCCGATTGGTCTTTATGCAATCGCCTATCTATTGGTAAATAATATAATTATGACATTTTCGCACTTAATTATCACTGACAAGGAACACGAAGTGTGGGGCGAAGAGGTTCTCTGGGATCTGTTAGCTTTTGTTATCTCGCTTAGCTATGGTGTTGTTATGTATATTGCGAATAACACATTCGGCTTCCATGCGCTATTAATAATTTCATCGCAATTTATACTGATCGCACTGATGGTTAGGTTTTATTCTTACTACAAGCAGTCTAATCTGCGAATTAAGACAGTTAATCGGCTTGTGAGTGGTTTTACATCGGAACTTGATTTGAAACGCACTATATTGGCTTTACAATCGGCTTTGCAGGATTTAATTAAGTTCGATTACAATAATATTTACATAATGCAAGGCGATAAGCTGAAAGTAGTATTTGCCAACTATGTTCAAGATAGTGGGGAAGTGGATGAATTCGAGGATAACAATTGTCTGCTCGACAAAAAGATGATGGAGCAAGTCTTGATTACAAAGCATCCGGTAATAATTGATGACCCGGTGCAATTTTTTAAGGAAGAGAACCTTATCTGTAAGCGACGGGGTAAATCTTTTATGTCGCTACCACTCGTATTCCGTGATGAATTGCTTGGCGTAATTAATATGGCGAGTTTGGCAAAGGAGAATTTTTCCAAGCGGGATATTGAAATCCTGAGCCTGTTCGCTAATCAGGCCGGACTGGCGATTAAAAATGCCGCAACTTATAAAGCGGTTGAAGATAAGAGTCTGCTCGACGAGTTGACGGGGATCTATAATTATCGTGCTTTCTTGGATATTCTGATGCGGATGTTGGAAGAAGCCGATTACCGAAAAGAGACGATTGCATTGTTGATGCTTGATATCGATTTCTTTAAGGATATTAATGATGTGTATGGCCACCAGGCCGGCAATCAGGTGTTGCGCGAATTGGCGCAGTTGTTGATGCAGATGACTCGTAAAGAGGATATTGTCGCCCGTTATGGTGGCGAAGAGTTTACGATTATTATTCCGAATGGAACAGAGCAGTTGGCTTATGATGTAGCTGAGCGGATTCGCAAAAAGATTGAGAATCACACCTTTGCGTTGACGGAAGCATTTATTCGGACTAACAATGTTGATATTAAGCTAACGGTTAGTATTGGAGTTGCGACTTATCCGGTGCCGGCTGCGATGATCAATGACTTGATTCGTTTCAGTGACCGCGCCCTCTATTACGGCTCGAAAAAGCAAGGAAGGAACAAGGTCTCAATTTATACCGGTCATGAGATTGATGAGTGAGAATTGATTGGATTTATGATGGATTATGATGGATTATGATGGATTATGTGATTTATGACGATTTTTGATGATTTAATGAAAGAAACTAGTGAAACTATAACTAATGAGCATGTAGCAATGCAAGAATATGTCTCCCGACTCGCGGGTAGGCGGCTGCTCTGGAGTGAATTAGTGCATTATATGCAGCAGTCGGCGGCGCAGGAGGCGCATTCGGCGGAGCAATTGTCGGCGCAGCTGATCGAATTGGTGCAGCACCTATATCAGCGGGACCTGGTGGAAATCATTGAGGCTGTCAGTGTCAATGCTGTCAGTGTTAATGAGACCGGCCGGCCCAGATGCAATCGCTGTGGTGGTACTGAACAGGTCTATATTAGAGAATGCGCAACCTGCAATCAACTCTGTGCGACTTGCGAAGAGTGCTTGAATCAAGGTCGTGCCAAGACCTGCACTCCACTGATTTATTTTAAACCCGATATATTAGCTGATAGGCAGGGTTTGCTCACTCGCGAACTTGACGCGGAAAGGCTAATCGACAGGCCAGGCGTCAGCTATTCCGTCGCCCAACAAGCGGCACTTACCTCGATTGAACGGTTTATGCACAGTAACCGGACACATTTCCTACTCTGGGCTGTTACCGGCGCCGGCAAGACTGAACTCTGTTATCCGGCGATTAGCTATGCGCTCTCCCGTCACCACAAGATTCTTTTTGCCGCACCCCGCAAGGATGTAATTCGAGAACTTGCTACTCGCTTTAAACGCGACTTTCCCAACACGAGAATCTCTGCTCTTTTTGCTGAAAGTGAAGAGAAATGGCAAGAAGCCGACCTTTATCTGGCGACTGTGCAACAAACCTTGCGATTTTATATATTTTTCGATCTTGTTATTATTGATGAGTTGGATGCTTATCCTTACCACAACAATCAACACCTCCAAAATTTCATTGACCGTGCAGCGCGCCAGAATGCTAAGCGCATCTTGATGAGTGCTACACCTCCGCGGGAGTGGGTGCGCGCGGTTGAGAGAAGAACGATAGATTTTCACCTGCTTCCACTGCGTTACCACGGATGTCCGCTTCCTGTTCCAAAAACATTCATCACGAAAAATTATCGAAACCTAATCGCCAAGTTTATACGGCAAGTTAGCGATTGTGCCGGCTGTGGATTAATCTTTGTTCCGCAGATTGCAGCGATTGCAAGTTGGCAATGCCATCTTGAGGACTGGTTTCCGGAAATCAAGTGGGTGGGCGTTTATGCAGCCGCCGATAAGCGCGATGAACATGTTGAACAATTCCGAAACGGTGAACTACAATTCTTGCTGACCACCACGATTCTTGAGCGCGGTGTTACTTTTGCGAACCTGCATGTTCTCGTGCTTGATAGCGCCAATCATATCTGGGATGAATCTACTTTGGTACAGATTGCCGGTCGTGTCGGCCGGAGCGCTGACTACCCGAGCGGGTTGGTCTGGTTCGCCTCGCCTTATCTCACTAAACCGATGAAGGCCGCTATCAAACAAATTAAAAGGATGAACAATTATGCCGGGAAAAATCCTAAACCGCGACTTTTTGCAAGCAATCATTAATCCGCAGTCAATTTGCCCAATCTGTGGGACCACTAAATCACAACTCCTAAACACAGGTATTTGTGTCGGTTGTACCGAAACGCTGATTAAACCAAGCGCCCCATATTGCGAACGCTGCCACAAGGTGCTTGCTACTGACAGTTATGCCGCCGGCATGGACGCTTACGGCAACCTTATCTGCGCAGATTGTGAGCGTTATCAGACACGACATTTTAGCTGCAATCGCAGTGCTTTTCTTTATAATGAGCCTGCGCGAGAGCTAATCGAACTGTACAAATACTTCGGCAAGGAGAGTCTTGCTAAGCCGCTCGCCAAATTGCTCGCTGAAACCTATCGGGAATATTATAAGCAACTTAATATTGATTTGATTAGCTCCATACCGCTACACGAATCGCGTCTCAGAGAACGCTCGTTCAATCAGGCGAAACTGCTCGCAGTCGAGCTGAGCCGTTTCACCGGTATTCCTTATGCTGATTTGCTTGTGAAAAAGAAAGCCACTGCCAAATTGAGCCAAGGCACTCGCAGTGAGCGTTTCCGCCAGCTGGAGCACAGCTTTGAGTTTGTTGGAGCGAGTATCAGCGGGCTCCGCGTTCTTTTGATAGATGATATTTATACAACGGGTGCAACTGCTGAACAGGCGTCAAGCAAACTCGTTTCCGCAGGTGCTGCGGAGGTGCTACTCTTGACTTTGGCAAGGGCTTATGAAAAATAATGCTTGCATTTTATTTTACTCGCCTATATAATACTTTTTATACGAAAATGAGTAAATATTCATATTAGTATATAATTATACGAAAGAACAATTTGAGGGGGAGTAATAATGAAAAAGTTTAGAGTTCTATTAACAATACTGATCGCTGTTGCGCTTGTGTTTACGCTATCAGCTTGCGGCGGCACTAAAGAGCCTGCGGGCGATAACGGAGACGGCGACAAAAGTCCGGTAGAAAAAACATACGTAGTAGGCACGGATGCTGCTTATCCTCCAATGGAGTATATGGATGGCAATGATATCGTCGGTTTCGATATTGACCTAATCAAAGCCGTTGCTGAAGCAGCCGGCATCAAAATTTAAATTGAGCACACCGGTTGGGATCCATTATTCAGTGGAATCGATAACGGTTCAGTTGATCTCGGTATTTCTTCAATCACGATTACTGAAAAACGTAAAGAGAGCTATATTTTCTCTGATCCATACTTTGAGGCAACTCAATTGATTATGGTCAAAGAGGGCTCAGGCGTTACTAAGCTTACAGATCTTGCCGGCAAGAAAATCGGTGTTCAAACTGCAACTACCGGTAACTTCGTTGTTGCTGATACTTTTGGTGATACTTATGAAGGTATCCACGGTTATGATGATACACCGGCAGCTGTAGATGACCTATTACTTGGTCGTCTTGACGCGGTTGTTATCGATAATGCTGTTCTGCAAGAATACTTGAAAGTGGTTGCGAAAACAGGCTATGAACTGGTCCTTGATCCGGATTTTGAAATTGAGGAATATGGTATTATCGCGAAAATTGGTAATGAAGATCTAATCGCTAAAGTAAGCGCAGGCTTGAAAAAAATTAAGGCTGACGGAACTTATGCTAATATTTACGATAAATATTTTGCTGAATAAAATAGCATGCTGATAGTGTGCTAAGGCACCTAATCAAGAAAAATAAATATGCTAATAATAATGCGCAACAATCTATTATAGTTGCGCATTATTCTGTTATAATAAAAATATAATTTACTTTTGTATTGAAATAGACTACGATTGCATAAATACACTATTTTTGAACCGTAATGAAGGAGAGAGATAATTGACTTCGTTTATTGATACACTTACGTTAAATATAGGTGTTGTAATTCAATACAAAGAGCTGTTTTTCCGCGGAGTAGTGAATACAATCTTGTTAACTGCAACCGGCCTTTCGATTGGTCTTGTGCTTGGGTTAATTCTGGGTATTGGCAAACTTTCCGGCCGTAAAATTTTTGCTGGCCGTCAGGGCTTTATGTGACAATCTTCCGAGGAACGCCTCTCTACATCCAAATATTAATTGTGCATCTGGTCTTGATTCCGGCGATTTTCAAAATGGTCGGAACACCGCCACCGCCTGCGCTCGTATCAGGTATCGTGGCGCTGTCGCTAAACTCTGCCGCTTATATAGCGGAGATTTTCCGTGGCGGTATCAAGTCGCTTGACAAAGGGCAGACGGAAGCCGCACGTTCACTGGGAATGACTAATGCGCAGACGATGCGCTACATAATAATTCCGCAAGCATTCAAACGGATGCTACCGCCACTCGGTAATGAGTTCATCGCCTTGCTGAAGGATTCATCGCTACTTGCGGTTATCGCTGTTAATGAATTGTCCTATGCTTCGACGATGGCGTATAAGGCAACCTTTGTGCGGCCGGGTCCGCTGATCACGGTGGCGTTGCTTTATCTGTTCTTAACTGTGATGCTCTCGTTTTTCGTGAAATACTTGGAGCGGAGGTTTGAGACAGAATGATTAAATTAACTAATGTGAAAAAGAACTTCGGCACGCTTGAGGTTCTAAATGACATATCGCTAACGATTAGTGAACAGGAGGTTGTCTGTATTATCGGGCCCTCCGGTTCGGGTAAGAGTACTTTATTGCGTTGTATGAACTTGCTCGAAGGTATTCGCGAAGGGCAGGTCTGTATGCTTGGCAAGGATTTAACAGATCCGGCGACCGATATTAACGAAGTTCGCACCGAGGTGGGGATGGTGTTTCAACATTTCAACCTTTTCCCCCACAAAAGCGTAATTGAGAACATAACGCTGGCGACGATTAAGGTTCGTAATTGGTCAAACGAAGAGGCGGAACGCAAGGCAATGATTTTACTTGAGAAGGTTGGTTTGCTTGATAAAGAAAAAGCCTACCCTGATTCGCTGTCCGGCGGACAGAAGCAACGTGTTGCGATTGCCCGCGCTTTGGCGATGGAGCCGCGCGTGATGTTGTTCGATGAACCGACGTCGGCGCTCGACCCCGAGATGGTCGGCGAGGTGCTCGAGGTTATGCGTAATCTGGCACGTGAGGGGATGACGATGGTTGTGGTGACGCACGAGATGGGTTTTGCGCGTGAAGTGGGTGACCGCGTGTTATTCATGGATGAAGGCAAAATCGTCGAGGAAGGTAAACCGCAGGATCTGTTCACCAATCCGAAACATGAGCGGACGCAGTCATTCCTCAGCAAGGTTTTATAGAGATATTAATTTTCTTCAAAGTGAAGAAAAATCAATAAAATAAAGGAGGAGTTCAGCATGAGATATAACATTCGCGGAGAAAATATTTATATTACTGAGGCATTGAAAGAATACGTCGAGAAAAAGGTAAGTCGGATTGAAAAATATTTTGATACTCCCCCAACCTCAGACATCAACGTTACACTGAAGGTAGTAAAAGGTGTGCATATCGTCGAGGTTACAATTCCGATGCAGGGGCTTTTGGTTCGTGCGGAGGAAGCAAACGAGGATATGTATGCGGCAATTGATTTAGTTTCAGCTAAGTTAGAGCGCCAGATTCGCAGACACAAAAACAAAATCAACAAGCAACATCGCCAACGCGGTGGGTTGAGCAACCTGTTCGTTGAGGAGGCTCGCAATAGTCTCGAACGCGACATTGAAGCAGAAGAAGATATCCAGGTCGTTCGAACTAAAAAGTTCTTTATTAAGCCGATGGACGTGGAGGAAGCGGTAATGCAGATGGATATGTTAGGGCATAGCTTCTTTGTCTTCGGTAATATGGAAACCGAGGAGATGAATGTAGTTTATAAACGCAAGGACGGCAAGTATGGCTTGATTGAGCCGGAAGTGTTTTAGGTGTCAGTGTTAGAAGCGATGCCGAGTGCAACATATGAATAGCAGACTTACGAATAGCAGATTTACGAATGGCAGATTTACGTAAACACAAAAGACGATGAGTTAGCTCATCGTCTTTATTTATGTTCGGGCGCATCAACTTCGATGCTGCCGGTAACTGTCTTAAGGTTGATGTTATAGCTTCCGCTGCCGATCTTGGCGCTTTTTTCAGCACCGACAAACTGATTGGAACTTGCAACATCAACCCAATTGATGTTGCCGCCTATTGAACCAACATTAACCTTCGCAGCAATTAACGCATTACTATCCGCGGGTAAGAGCAGGTTAATTCGTCCGTTCACAGTTTGTGCTTGTATATCGGATGCAAGTCGATCAAGTTTAACGTCAACACGTCCGTTGACCAGATCTAAATCAAGCTTTCCTTGAATATTTTCAATCGTGATGTTTCCGTTCACTAAATCAATGTCAGTCATCATCTCATTAGGGACATTCAGTTTGAGATTAAGTATTGGTGCTGTCATTGTTAAAAATCCGATACTTACTTTGCCGGTTTCCTTGCTATAAGCGATTTGCAGTTCATCACCGCTGATTTTAGCGGTAAGATTTTGAGCTACATCGAGTTCTGCTGCCTGTTGATTGGCTGCCGATACTGTGACTGTGCCGGTCAGCGTTACCCGATCAGTCTGTGTGCCGACAATTTCCAGACTGCCGTTAGTTATATCGACGGAGATTTTATTAGTACCTGCCGGCAACATAATATTCTCATTTAGATTAACCTTGAAGCGCAAGGTGTTGTCAACCGACTTTTCTCCCGAGTTCACTATTTCATGGAAACGATCAAAATTCGGAAACTGAACATAATCAAACATCAGGCTAAAGCCGAGAGCTACCGCCAGGAACAGTAGGATTAGGACAATACTTGCAACACTAACCTTGACCTTACCTTTAGCAAAAAGGGAAAATATCAGAACCTCTAACCCCAGTAGTATTAGTATGATTGGTATTCCGAACTTAATAATCGGTGAAAAATTTATTTCTGTAAATAATCGTAGCAGAAGGATGACGCCCCCAGCCAGAAATAATATTCCCAAAGTAATCCGTCCGACTCGCCATTCGCGCATTATTTTCGACCTCCTATCAGATTTATCGCTAACAACCTTTGTTGCTTTATTTATACAATGTTTGCAAAAAAGTTACAAGTAATTTCCGACAACATATCCTATACCACACAACGCGAAATGTGATAAAATGTATAGCAGTTAATATGAGAGGGGTACTTTGATGTTAAATACTATTAAAAAGGCGTTCGGTGATTTGAACGAACGCGAGTTAAAAAGAATAAATAAATATGTTGACCAGATAAATCAGTTAGAGCCGGAGACACAAAAGCTCTCAGACGCTGAATTACGCGCTAAGACCGATCTTTTTCGTGAACGCCACCAACAAGGCGAAACTCTTGAAAAATTGCTTCCAGAGGTATTTGCGGTCGTTAGAGAGGCATCGGTGCGCGTGCTTGGACTGCGCCCCTTTGATGTGCAATTGGTAGGTGGAGTGGTGCTTCACGAAGGTAATATTGCCGAAATGAAAACCGGTGAAGGAAAAACGCTTGTTGCGACGTTGCCTGCCTATCTAAATGCGCTTGCCGGCAAAGGTGTACACGTCGTTACAGTGAACGAATACTTGGCTCAGCGTGACAAGAACACGATGGGGCAGATTTTTGAGTTTCTCGGATTGACTGTAGGGCTTAATCTAAACAGCATGTCGCCTGCTGAAAAACAAGCAGCTTATGCGGCAGATATTACCTATGGAACGAACAATGAGTTCGGTTTTGATTACCTGCGCGATAATATGGTATTGTTTGCTGAAAATATGGTGCAGCGGCCACTCAACTACGCAATCATTGACGAGGTTGACAGTATTTTGATCGACGAGGCACGGACACCGCTGATTATTTCCGGTAAAGCTGCCAAGTCAACTTCGCTCTATTTCTCGGCTGCCCAGTTTGTGAAGCGCTTAAAACCTGAAGATTACAAGATGAATGAGACGGAGACCACTGTTAACTTGACAGAGTCGGGTGTGGCGAAGGCTGAACAAACATTCGGCGTTGAAAATTTGTTCGACCCAAGCAACATGACGCTTCATCACCATATTAATCAAGCGCTAAAAGCGCGTGTCCTGATGAAACGCGACCGTGATTATGTGGTGCAGGACGGTGAAGTAATTATCGTTGATGACTTTACCGGCCGTTTGATGCATGGTCGTCGTTATAGTGATGGGCTTCATCAGTCGATTGAAGCCAAGGAAAATTTGAATATACAGAATGAAAGTATGACGCTGGCAACGATTACGCTCCAGAACTTCTTCCGGATGTATCAAAAGCTGTCCGGAATGACCGGTACCGCTAAGACTGAGGAAGAGGAGTTCCGAGGTATTTATAATCTTGCGGTTGTTGAGATTCCAACCAATAAGCCGATGATAAGGGTCGATCACCCGGATGTTGTCTATAAAAACGAAGAAGCGAAATATACTGCTGTAGTGCGCGAGATTGTGGCTCGCTATCATAATGGACAGCCACTCTTAGTCGGCACGGTTTCGATTGAACATTCGGAGTTGCTAAGCGATATGTTGAGTGCTTGTGAAATTCCCCATAGCGTACTAAATGCGAAGTTCCATGCCCAAGAGGCGGAAATTGTTGCTAAGGCCGGTCAGAGAGGCAACGTTACGATTGCTACCAACATGGCGGGTCGTGGTACGGACATCGTGCTGGGTGACGGTATTGCTGACATAGGTGGTCTGCACATAATCGCAACTGAACGACATGAGAGCAGACGAATCGACAACCAATTGCGCGGTCGTTCCGGTCGTCAAGGAGACCCGGGTTCGTCGCAGTTCTTCTTGTCTTTGACCGATGATTTGATGCGCAAGTTCGGTGGCGAATATGTGATGGGCTTGATGGATCGCCTCGGTATGGAAGATGATCAGCCGATTGAAAGCAAAATGGTAACGCGCGCAATCGAGAACTCGCAGAAAAAGGTCGAGGCGAATAACTTTGACCTGCGTCGTGTCGTTTTACAATATGATGATGTGATGAACGTTCACCGTAGCGTAATTTATAGCCAACGGGCGGAAGTGTTAACGAGCGAGAATCTGCGTGAGCCGATCATGGCGATGATTAAAAGTTATATTGACCGTCTGGTAAATTACTATATGCCGGATGAAATAATTCCTGAGGAGTGGAATTTGGCAGAACTATTGCATGAGGCTGAACGAACATTCCTGAAATCGGGTACCTTTACCGAGAAACAGATCTGGGGTAAGGAGCCTGAGGAAGTGCTTGCGCTTTTTGATCACGAAATCGAGAAGCAATATGCGGCGCGCGAACAAGAACTCGGCGAACAGATGCGAGAATTCGAGAAGGTTGTCGTACTGAAAGTAGTTGACAGCAAGTGGATGGACCACATTGATGCGATGGATCAGTTGCGTCAGGGTATTCATCTGCGTGCTTATGGGCAGGCTAACCCACTTGTTGAATATCAAAAAGAAGGTTACGAAATGTTCCAGATGATGATTCAGGGCATTGAAGAAGAAGTAACCACTAATATCATGAAAGCTGTTATCAGCAGCAAGCTTGAACGTGAAGCGGTAGTCGAAGCAGACAGTGTCAGTTCAAGCGATACACCCGCTAAAAAAGTACCGGTGACCGCCGATAAAAAAATCGGTCGAAACTCGCCTTGTCCTTGCGGTAGTGGCAAAAAATATAAACAATGCTGCGGAGCGAATTAATATGATCTATTTGGCTGAAGCGAAAGATGAGTTAGCAAAACTACTTGGGCGAATGGATAAGATTAAAGGCTCTATCGACGTTGTTGGCAAAAAGGAGCGAATCGCCGCTCTTGTGGAGCAGATGAATGCGGCCGGTTTCTGGGATGACCAGAAGGCGGCACAGGTTGTAATCTCGGAGATGAACCAACTGAAGGATTTAGTTGGCAGACTTGAAGCGTTATACGAGGATCTTGGTGAACTTGATGTACTTGCAGATTTGATTACGGAAGAGTTAACTGACGAGACGGTAACCGCGGTTAACAAGGAAATTGTCGATGAGTATATTAGCAACCTTAACGAGTTCAAAAAAAGTATCGATAAGTTCGAGCTGTCTCTGTTACTATGCGGACCCTATGATGGCAACAATGCTATTCTTGAGATTCATCCGGGAGCCGGTGGTACGGAGTCGCAAGATTGGGCAGAGATGCTATTACGAATGTACACTCGTTGGGCAGATGACAAAGGCTACAAAGTTGAAATGCTCGACTACCATGCGGGCGATGAGGCAGGCGTCAAGAGTGTAACATTGCTGGTGAAGGGTGTTAATGCATACGGTTACCTGCAAGCAGAAAAAGGAGTTCACCGTTTGGTGCGGATATCACCGTTTGATGCTTCCGGCAGACGACATACTTCGTTCGCTTCAGTTGAAGTGGTGCCGGAGTTTACTGACGAGATTGAGGTTGATATTAAACCAGATGATTTAAAAATAGATACTTACCGTTCAGGTGGAGCCGGTGGTCAGCATGTAAATACGACTGACTCGGCTGTAAGGATTACCCACCTGCCAACGGGGATTGTAGTGACTTGCCAGGCAGAGCGTTCACAGCTGAAGAATCGGGAACGTGCGATGACAATGCTTAAGGGTCGCATCTACGAGAAGCAATTAGCGGAACAGGAAGCGGCTGCCGCAGAAATGCGTGGCGAACAAAAGGAAATCGGCTGGGGCAGTCAGATTCGTTCTTATGTTTTTCACCCTTATTCAATGGTGAAGGATCACCGGACGAATATTGAGGTTGGCAATGTGAATGCGGTAATGGACGGCGAGATTGATTCGTTTATTGATGCTTACTTGCGGAGTCGAGTAGGGTAAGATAGTTGTGCGGATACGGATAGTTTTTTGCGGATATTTTTTCGTGGCGAGATAAAATAAGATGACGGAGGAATGAAGATGACAATTGATGAGCAGAAGCTAACAGCGCTTGAACAGCAAGCTCGGAAGATTAGGTCTCATATCGTGCAGATGGTAGCAGAGGCAGGATCCGGGCATCCCGGTGGTTCGCTGTCAGCAGCTGATATTCTGACTGTTCTATATTTTAACGAGATGAACATTGACCCGGAGCGGGCGGATGATCCTAATCGCGATCGTTTTGTGCTGAGCAAGGGACATGCCAGTCCGGTTCTCTATGCAACTTTGGCGGAGAAGGGATTCTTTCCGGTTGAAGAGTTATTGACGTTTCGTAAAATAAACTCGCGACTGCAGGGGCACCCAAGTCGCAAACATGTGCCGGGCGTTGAGATGAGTACCGGTTCGCTGGGGCAAGGTCTGTCAGCGGCGATTGGTATGGCATTGGCGGCGCGCGTGGATAAGCGTGATTACCGCGTGTATGCTCTGGTTGGTGATGGCGAGATGCAAGAAGGTATGATCTGGGAAGCTTTGATGGCGGCTGCGCATTATAAGCTGGATAATTTGACAGTTTTCTTGGATTATAATCATCTGCAGATTGACGGCTACACGGCTGACGTCATGAATATCGACCCAATCGGCGATAAGGTGAAAGCGTTTGGCTGGAATGTATTGATGATTGATGGACATGATTTGCCGGCTATTTCCCGGGCAATCGCAGAGGCGAAGGTGACTAAGGGTCAGCCGACATTTATTATCGCTCAGACCGTTAAAGGCAAAGGTGTTTCGTTCATGGAAAACAAGGCGGAGTGGCACGGCGTTGCTCCGAACTTCGAACAAAAAGTAGCGGCGCTTAGGGAACTGGAAGGAGGAGATATCAGATGAGTATGGCGACGAGAGATGCTTATGGTAAGGCTTTGGCTGAGCTCGGTGGGCGCAATAAAGATATCGTGGTGCTTGATGCAGACCTTTCGCGTTCGACGAAAACCGGTGATTTCTTCGACCTCTATCCGGAGCGGTTCTTTAATATTGGGATTGCAGAAGCGAATATGGTTGGAATTGCGGCCGGTTTTGCTACGACGGGTAAAATTCCGTTCGTGAGCACTTTTGCAATCTTTGGAACGATGCGTGCAGCAGACCAGGTGCGGAACTCAATCTGTTATCCGAATTTAAATGTGAAGTTGGCGCTTACGCACGCAGGGATTACCCTTGGTGAAGATGGTGCTTCCCATCAGACGGTGGAAGATATATCGGTAATGCGGACTCTGCCGAACATGACGGTAATCGTGCCGGCTGACGGTGAGGAAGCAAGGCAAGCTGTTAATGCGGCTGCTGAATATGTTGGTCCGGTCTATCTGCGCTTAGGGCGTCCGAAGGTGCCGGCTGTTTTTGATAGTTCATATAAATTTGAGATAGGCAAGGGTGTTGTCGTTCACGAGGGCGACGATGTGACTGTTATTGCTTGCGGCATAATGCTTAGCCCGGCTCTTGAAGCGGCTCGCGAGTTGGCCGATCAAGGTGTTTCTGTGCGCGTAATCAATATGCCGACGATTAAACCGATCGACCGCGACTTGATTATAGCGGCGGCGCGGGAGACAAAAGGCATCGTAACCGCTGAAGAGCATAGCATTATTGGCGGACTTGGCAGTGCCGTTGCTGAAGTTGTCAGTGAGAGCGTTCCAACAAAGGTGCTCCGTGTCGGTGTGATGGACACTTTTGGTGAATCGGGTAAGCCTGATGAGTTGCTTCAAAAATATGGGTTAACCAAGGAACATATTGTTAGTAAGATAAAAGAAATTATTTAAGTTTAAATATAAGCTGAACAACATTTATTTTCCATATTACAAAGCGGCGTCTGTACTCGCCGCTTTTTGTCATTAGGTGTAGATGATAAAAGCGGCTCATAAGGCCGCGCTTGTGCAATATGTAAAAATAAATATTGTTTAGTTTTTTGTTGTATTAAACATAATTTCTTTTATTTACTAATGGGTGAGTAGGGGTTGTGAGTAGGTCTGCAAGAGAAAATGGGTATTGAGATAAAAAAAATACGAGATGGCAACATTTATTTTGTCCTGTTGCAAAGCGCGGCCTTATGAGCCCTGGCGGCGAGTAGAGACGCCGCTTTGCAATAGGGCAAATAAATGCTGTTATAAAATTATATTAAAAGTTTTTGTTGACAATATGAATATTTATCATATAATGTTGTATTAATATAAGTTGTTGGTGAGCGCAGTTGAACTTGCAAGCAACCATAATAGCAAATTGATGAAGGAAAGAGTAGGATTACGAGGTTCGCAAATAGAGAGAAAGGCGCATGGTGAAAGCCTTTCCAACCGATATTCTGAAACCCATTCCCGAGAGTCTGTGACCAAGCAGAACGCTGATCCGCGTTAAAAGATTAGAGAAATAACTGTAGTGCATGTATAAATCGAGCTGAATTTATCGCTCTTTATACGCGAATGTGGCTACGGGAGTTTAAATTAAGGTGGTACCACGAGACTGTCGTCCTTAGACGATAGTCTCTTTTTGTATGTTTAGGGGCAAAAACTTCAAAAAAGTCCAAAAAACTTGCAAATAATGCTTGCAATTAGAATCTGGCGATGTATAATTATACCTATGTTTTTATAAATATAAGATAATTACAAATAACAAATATGCGAGGTGAGTTAGATTGATAAAGGTAGTAATCGTTGGTGCGACTGGTTATAGTGGATTAGAATTAATCAGATTACTTATACAACATCCGCAAGTTAATATACAAAAGTTATACGCGAGCAGCCAGGAGTACGAGTCGGTGACTGAGGTATACCCCCACCTAAACACCTTTATCGACCTACCCATCGAGCAAATAGGCGAGCCGACACCGGCGGACTTGCAAGAACTGAGAACTGACGCAGAAGTCGTTTTCTTGGCAACTCCGTCCGGCGTGAGTACGAAGTTAGGACCGCTTTTTCTCGAATCCGGTTTCAAGGTAATTGATCTGTCGGGTGACTTCCGAATCAAAGACCGAGCGACCTACCAAGAGTGGTACGGACTAACGGCGCCGGCTGCTGCTGACTTAGACAAAGCAGTTTACGGCCTAACCGAATGGTTCGCGGATGAAATTGCGACTGCGAACTATATAGCGAATCCAGGTTGCTATGCAACGGGTATCCTGCTCGGAATCGCGCCACTGCTGGCTGCGGGAGTGCAGATAAAGTCAATTATCGCTGACGCCAAGTCCGGAGTATCCGGAGCTGGGCGGGGAGTGAGCCGGGGGGTCCACTTTGCAGAGGTGAATGAGAATTTCAAGGCTTACCGAGTTGGCGCTCACAAACATATACCGGAAATTGAGGAAGTGGCGAATTCGCTAGTGAATCAAGCCCGCTGGGGAAGTCAACCGGGTGGTCAGCCGGGCAGTCAGCTGAAAGAGTCGGCTGACTTGAACAAGAGTGGTACGAGCCAACTAAACTATGAGAAGCTGATGATTGATATGGTTCCGCACCTGGTACCGATGACGCGGGGAATTCTTTCGACAATCTATGTGGATATGACGAGTGCGTCGCATGCAGGCGAACTGACGGAAGATCAACTGCGGTCAATCTACGAGAAAGCCTATGGTGACTCAACTTTTATCCGATTACTCGAACCGGGTAAGCTGCCGGAAACGAAACAGGTGAGTGGAACGAACTTTTGTGACATTGCACTACACCTCGACAAACGGACTAAGCGATTGATAATCATAACCGCAATCGATAATTTGCTAAAAGGCGCATCAGGGCAAGCAGTGCAGAACATGAATCTGATGATGGGATTAAAAGAAGAAACGGGGCTAATGTTTTGCCCGATGTATTTATAAAGATAGGAGGAAAGCAGATGCTAACAGAGTTTAAGACAATTGCCGGAGGTAACATAACCTCGCCGACAGGCTTCACAGCAGACGCGGTAAACGCCGGCATTCGGAAAAGCAAAAAAGATTTAGCGGTTCTTTACAGTGAAACAGCGGCTGTTGCAGCTGCTTTATATACACTGAATCAGTTTCCGGCAGCACCACTTACGGTGACAAAAGCAGTGCTAAGCGAAACGGAGACTTTGCAGGCAGTAGTCGTGAATAGCGGCAACGCCAATGCGTACACAGGTCAGCAGGGAATTGAGGATGCTTGGGCGACGATTGCGCTCACAGCAAAAGCGCTCGACCTTGACCCGAGCAAGGTAGCGGTTGCCTCTACAGGCGTGATTGGCGTAACCCTACCGATGGAACGGATTGAAAAAGGTTTAGAAGAACTTGCAAAGGGCGGTTGTGCTACTCAAGGCGGTGTGGATCAACGCAACCAAGGTGGAGCAGCTTTTAGCGAAGCGATTATGACAACCGACACACGCTCTAAGGAGCTGGCAGTCGAGATTGAAATCGACGGTAAGACGGTAACGATTGGTGGCGCTGCTAAAGGGTCGGGGATGATTAACCCGAATATGGGAACAATGCTCGCCTTTGTTACAACGGACGCAGCAATCGAACCGCAAGCACTGAATCATTTATTGCGAAGCGTGACTGATCAAACTTACAACATGGTGACGGTGGATGGCGATACTTCAACTAACGATATGGTGCTGGTGCTGGCAAATGGGATGGCCGGTAACCTGTCACTTAACGAGTATCATCCGGATTGGAACAGCTTTCAAGCGGCTTTCTTATATGTGAATCGTGAGTTAGCGCGAATGATTGCGGCGGATGGCGAAGGTGCAACTAAGTTAATCACTGTCAAAGTTGTTGGTGCGAGTGAACTAACGATGGCGCGCACAGTTGCGAAAAGGATTGTCGGCAGTAACCTTGTGAAGGCGGCTGTTTATGGCGCAGATCCCAACTGGGGACGAGTAATTATGGCAATCGGCAACAGCGGTTACGAGATAACTGAGGAGTTGCTCGATATTGCGATTGGCGAGGTGCAAGTAATCAAGCAAGGGGCTGTAACTGCGTACGATGAGAAGAAATTGATCAAGCAGTTAGAGCAGGGTGAGGTTCAGATCTTAGTGAACTTTAACCAAGGAACAGAAAAAGCTACGGCGTGGGGGTGTGATTTAACCTATGATTATGTACGAATCAACGCATCATATAGAACTTAATAAAAATAAAAGATTTAAAGCACTTTATCAGCAGGTTGTTGTGGTCAAGATTGGTGGCAGTGTGATGTCCGAGTTGCCGGACAGCTTTTATCAGGAGTTAGTTTACCTGATTGAGCATGGTTGGTTTCCGGTTATTGTTCACGGTGGTGGACCGTCAATCACAGCGATGTTGAAAAAGATGGGGATTGAATCAAGCTTTATTGAGGGCTTGCGCGTTACTGATGAAGAGACGCTTGATGTAGTGCAGATGGTTCTTAATGGCAAAGAGAATTCCGAAGTTGTTAAGAAACTTTATAAGGCCGGCGGCAAAGCAGTCGGACTAAGCGGTCTTGATGATGGAATGTTGAAGGCGGAGCAACTTGATCCGCGGCTTGGATTTGTGGGTAAGATTACGGATATTAATTTTTCTTTGTTAGAGCAGTTTTATCTGACCAAGACAATTCCGGTAATCAGTCCGCTTGGCATGGGTAGTGATGGCCAGATTTATAATGTGAATGCCGATACGGTGGCACAGGCTGTGGCGATTCATCTAAGCGCCAAGAAAATCCTGATGGTTTCCGATATTCCGGGAATTTATCACATGGAGAACGGTGTGAAGGAGATTTTGCACCAATTGACACCGGAAGACATTGAATGCCTAAAAACTCAATGTCAAGTGACCAACGGAATGATTCCTAAAGTTAACGCAGCGATTCACTGCTTGGAGCAGGGTGTTGAAGATATCTATATCATCGATGGACGCGTTGAGGGGATTATTCAGAAGATTTTCAGCGATGAGTTGGTTGGAACGAAAATTTGTAAAGCAGAGGTAGTGTAATGAAAGATATTATGATGGGAGCGAGCTCAACTGAGCAGCTTTTCCCAAATTACGGAGAGAGAGCGCTCAAGTTCGTGCGTGGCGAGGGTTCGTACCTTTATGACGAATTGGGCGTAAAATATTTAGACTTAACCGCAGGAATCGGTGTCTGCCAACTGGGGCACGCGCCAGCCGCCGTTAAGGCGGCGCTGGTCGAGCAACTGGATAAGTTGTGGCATACTTCCAATCTGCATCGAATCGAGCCGCAGGAGCGGCTCGCGGCGAAGCTCGCGGAGATTACCGGGCTCGACTGCGCGTTCTTCGCGAACAGCGGAGCTGAGGCGAACGAAGCCGCGATTAAGCTGGCGCGTCGTTACCAGCAACGCGTGCGCGGTGAAGATCGTTATGAGATCATTACGTTCAAGAAATCATTCCACGGGCGCACGCTGGCAACCTTAACGGCAACGGGGCAAGAAAAAGTACAGGATGGCTTTGCGCCATTGCCTGCAGGTTTCGTGACAATCGCCGCCGGCGATCTCGAATTGTTAGAGGCGACAATCAGTGACAAGACAGCAGCCATCATGTTCGAATTGATTCAGGGTGAAGGCGGCGTTATTCCAATGGAAGACGCATGGGTGCACGGCGCCGCACGGCTGGCGAAAGACCATGGACTGCTGCTGATTGTGGACGAGGTGCAGACGGGGATGGGGCGGACCGGTGAGTGGTTGGCATGTCACGGTTATGGGCTTGAGCCGGATGTGGTGACCTTGGCCAAGGGGCTCGGCAGTGGTTTTCCGGTAGGCGCTATGTTAGCCAAGGGCACAGTGCGGGATGCACTGGCGCCGGGGAGCCATGGGTCGACGTTCGGGGGCAACCATTTGGCGATGACTGCTGGGTTGGCAACGATTGCGGCGCTTGAGGAAGGCGATGTGCTGGCGAATGTGCGGCGGTTAGAGCCTTACTTGTTTGACCGGCTGCGAAGTGAATTAGCCGGACTTGATGATTTTGTTGCGGTTAGCGGCAAAGGCTTGATGGTTGGAATCACCTTTGCAAAACCGGTGGCTGATCTGGTAAAAATATGTCGAGACAAGCAGTTGCTCGTGTTAGTGGCAGGGCCTAATGTAATTCGCCTATTACCGCCGCTAAATATTACAGAGAGTGAACTTGCTTCCGGCCTCGATATTCTGATAGAAGGTGTAAAGGAATGGCTAATAAAGTGAAGGATTTCCTGACTCTGCTCGACTACAGTGCGACAGAGGTTGAGGAACTGGTAATCATGGCGCACAAGCTCAAGAGTTACCAGCAAAATCAGATAATCTATGCGCCCCTTGGGGGTAAAACTTTGGGAATGATTTTTGAAAAAGCATCAACGAGGACGCGGGTTTCGTTCGAGGTCGGTATGTATCAACTGGGCGGTCATGCACTCTTCCTTAACAAAGACGACCTACAGCTAAACCGCGGCGAGTCAATTAGCGACACAGCAAAGACGCTCTCCCGCTACGTAGATGCAATTCTGCTGCGGACCTGCAGTCACGATAGCTTGCAGGAGTTAGCGGATAACGCGACAGTGCCGGTAATCAATGCTTTGTCGAATTTGTATCACCCAACGCAGGCAATAGCCGATATGTTGACGGTTTATGAGCAGAAGGGCAAGTGGCGAGGCGTCAAGCTAACCTATGTGGGTGATGGTAACAATGTGGCACATTCGCTGATGATAGCCGGAGCAATGTTGGGAATGAATGTCACGGTCGCCTCACCGGCCAAGTACGCTCCCGACCGGATGATTACGGTTAAGGCGCTGGCGGCAGCCCAGGAGAATAATGGCAAGATTATCATTACTGAGGATGTGGAACAGGCGGTAACCGGTGCCGATATTATCTACACGGATGTCTGGTGCAGCATGGGTTATGAGGCGGAGAATGAGCAACGGTTGAAGGATTTTGCGAATTATCAGGTAAATGATAAGTTGGTCAGTCTGGCGAAGAAGGACTACACATTCATGCACTGTCTGCCGGCGAATCGTGGGCAAGAGGTGACGCCTGAGGTAATTGACGGTCCGAACTCGGTAGTGTTTGATGAAGCAGAGAATAGGCTGCACGCACATAAGGCAATTTTACTGAAACTGCTAAGTTAGTTGGGATGATGGAGAAGGACTTGAGAAAGTCTTAATTTTAGGGCATTAATGTATAAAAATACGAGTTTAAGAATAAATATAAAGGAGAATCAGCACAATGGCGGGAAAAGAAAAGATTGTACTTGCATATTCAGGAGGATTAGATACGTCCGTAGCAATCAAATGGCTACAGGATAATTATAATTATGATGTAATCGCGGTGGCGATTGATGTTGGTGAGGGTAAGGATCTGGAGTTCACAAAACAAAAGGCTTTAGACCTTGGGGCAATTGAATCACACGTGGTCGATGCAACGGAGGTCTTTGCGGATGAATATATTTTGCCGGCGCTGAAGGCGAATGCGCTTTACGAGGGTCAGTATCCGATCGTGTCGGCATTGTCGCGTCCGCTGATCACAAAGTTGCTGGTTGATATAGCGCGAAAATCCGGGGCAAGTGCCGTTGCTCATGGTTGTACCGGCAAAGGTAACGATCAGGTCCGTTTCGATGTTTCTTTTGCAGCTTTGGCGCCGGACTTAAAGATTGTTGCACCGGTGCGTGAATGGGGAATGAGTCGGGATGAGGAATTCGCCTATGCAGAGAAACATAATGTGCCGATTCCTGTCGATAAAGATAAGCCTTACAGCATTGACCAGAATATGTGGGGAAGAGCTTGTGAAGCCGGCATATTGGAGGATCCATGGGTCGAGCCGCCGGAAGACGCTTATGAACTAACCGTTGCACTAAGTGAAACGCCGGCTGAACCGGACGAGATTACGATTGATTTCGAGGCGGGTAAACCGATTAAATTAAACGGAGAAAAACTTAGCCTGGCACAGATGATACTAAAACTTAATAAGATAGCGGGTAAACACGGCATTGGCCGATTAGATATGATTGAGAACCGCCTGGTCGGTATTAAGTCTCGTGAGGTCTATGAAATACCCGCTGCTGCGGTATTAATTGCTGCCCATAAGGGACTTGAGTGTCTGGTCCAGACGCGTGATCTGATGCACTTTAAACCGGTAATTGAGCAGAAAATTGCGGATATGATTTATGAAGGCCAGTGGTATTCACCGCTCATGGAAGGACTTTTTTCTTTTGTAGAGGCGACACAAAAGGATGTTTCTGGTACAGTAAGATTAAAGCTATTTAAAGGGCATGCGATTGTGGTTGGCAGGAAGTCTCCGAATTCAATTTACTCCTACGAGTTGGCGACTTATGATGCGAACGACCGGTTCGACCACCAAGCAGCTCTGGGCTTTATTAAGCTGTGGGGCTTACAGACGAAGACCTACGCGGAGGTAAAGAGAGGGAAATAGGATGAGCAGTGAAAAACCTTGGGGTGGAAGATTTTCTAAAGCGACGGACCAGCTGGTTGAGGCTTATACGGCTTCGATCAGCTTTGACTATCGGCTGGCGGCAGAGGACATTGCCGGCAGTATTGCCCATGCACGGATGCTGGGGAAACAGGGCATCATCGAGCAGGCAGAGGCTGACCAAATTATTGCGGGGCTACGCCGGATTGAACAGGAGATAATGGCCGGTGAGTTTCACTATTCGGTTGCTCTTGAGGATATACATATGAATATTGAGCGACGTTTAATTGAGCTGATCGGTCCGGTTGGCGGCAAGCTGCATACAGCTCGCAGTCGCAATGATCAGGTAGCGTTAGATATGCATATGTATCTGAAAAAGCAGGTGAAGCAATTGGCTTTTCATCTGGCTGATCTCGTTAAAGCTTTTATCGCCAAGGCGGACGAGAACGTGCATGTATTGATGCCCGGCTATACACATTTGCAGCGAGCGCAACCAATTTTGTTTTCGCACCACATGATGGCCTATGCGGAGATGTTTTTGCGTGATCTTGAACGACTCCAAGATTCCTGGAAGCGGATTGATTTGATGCCGCTCGGTGCCGGGGCGTTGGCGGGTACGAGTTTTCCGATTGACCGCCACTATGTCGCGGAGCAATTGGGTTTCGAGCGAGTTTATAGCAACAGTATGGATGCGGTGAGCGACCGCGATTACATTGTGGAATTCTTGGCTAATAGTTCAATCATGATGATGCATCTATCGCGTATTTGCGAAGAACTGATTATCTGGATGAGCAGTGAGTTCGATTTTGTCGAGTTGGACGATGCTTATTGCACCGGCAGTTCAATTATGCCACAGAAGAAAAATCCGGATGTAGCCGAACTTGTCCGTGGCAAGACAGGGCGCGTGTACGGAAACTTGCTTGGTCTGTTAACGACACTTAAGGGGTTGCCGTTAACCTATAACAAGGACATGCAAGAAGATAAAGAGGGCATGTTTGACACGATCGACACGCTGACAACTGCGTTAATTCTTGTTAAGGGTATGATAGATACGATGAAAATCAATAAGAAGCAGATGAATAAGGCAGTCCAACAGGACTTCTCGAATGCGACTGACTATGCCGATTACCTTGTTGGCAAAGGGGTTCCCTTCCGCGAAGCGCACGAGATTGTTGGCAAGACTGTTCTCTACGCAATCGGCCAAGGAAAATACTTGCTGAATCTTGAGTTGTCTGAGTATCAGACTTTTTCACCTTTGATCGAAGAGGATATATATGAGCGGTTGATGCCGCTAAATGTTGTTGACTCACGCAATTCCTATGGTGGAACCGGCCGCGTGGCAGCGATGACGAATATCATGGAAGCGCAGGATCGATTGTTAGAGTTGGTTGACTTCTTCATTTAACCTTTTAGACCTTTATTTGCTTAGGGCTTTTGTAGTAAGATAGCAATATAGGGATTAATTGAGTTTTGGAGGTAAAGGAGATAACAACGATGAATGAGTTTCCAAACGTTCTGATGGATGACGCAACAATCAATATGACCAACGATTTACCGGTGGAGTCAAGAAGAAAAAAACAAAAGAAATATGACACTAAGTCAATAATTATAATAGTCTCAATCATTATACTATGGGGAGGCTTAATTTTTGCTGGGTATTGGTTTGCTAATTCGCTGAATGCTAAAAACCTGGCTTATATTGATTCGAAAATTGAGGAACAATTCAAGGAGCTTCAACCGAAGATTGATGCAATAAATGCTGAAGTTGATGATTTGAAAAATGAGTTACTAACGATTAACCAGATGCTTACTTCGACAGGTGAACTGTTAGATGGCACTGATACAAACAAAGTGGCTTTAGAACAACGGATTAATGAATTAAATTCACAACTTCGAGAATTACAAAGGGCGATAGAGAGGTTGCAAGATGCGGCATCTAATTAGGGTTATTAGTTTATTTTTCGCTTTGTTGCTCGCTCCCGTTCTTGGATTAGGCATCGCTTCTTATGTGACAGGTGCAACGCAGGATTACGCATCTGTTGGTATTAGCAATTTTCAAGGCGAGATTGATTCAGCTTGTGATGGTCTTCAATCATCGAATAGCTATGCGCAAGATACTCAGTTAGGGGTTTATCAGCTGTTCGTGGACGCTACAAGTGACAGTGAAGATTACAAATCCTATTTAAATCACATCAATGACATTATTGCTTCAAGTGTCTCGCAAAAAGAACAATCAGATATTGTGTTGGAACAAGTACTTTCCAACTTACTTGGAGATCCGATTGCAACTCATAAAGGTGCTAATTCGGCTATAAAAATTTACACATTAGATGGCGTGGATTATCGGGGTTATATGGCGAAAATAACACCATATAATTCAAGGGCCTTAAATATTGTTTTAGCTGAAGACAAGTTGATTAGCGAAGGTGAGAGAACAAGTGATGCTGCTGTGCGAACCGGTGGCATTTTTGCCGTTAATGCCGGCGGTTTCATGGGTTTATCTAATGGCTGTCTACAGCCGCTTGGTTTAACAGTTGTTAACGGAAAAGTTATGCAGTTTTCTACTGAAGAATCGCTTACCTTTGTTGGGTTCAATTCTAGCGGTAAGCTGGTTACTAAAAAATATAAATCGGAGGCGGAAATATTAGCAGACAGGATTAGACAAGGGGCTAGTTTTTCGCCAACCCTACTGCAAGATGGGAAAAAGGTTGCTATTCCTGCTAAGTGGGCAAATGATAAGCACCCAAGAACAATCATAGGCAGTTTCTCTAACGATGATATATTGGTTATTGTTATTGATGGACGCAGAACAGGCTGGAGTGAGGGAGTAACCTTAGAAGAAGTCCAGGATAAACTACTCAGCTTTAAGATTAAAAATGCTTATAATTTAGATGGTGGCGGTTCCAGCGTCTTTTATTATGATGGGAAAATATTAAATAAGCCGTCAGGTGGAACAGAGCGTCTGGTTACTACTAATCTGGTCGTTCTACCGTAGATGGGAGTGGCATAATGAAGCGAGAAATCACAACACAGAGCAGAATACGCGAGTTAGTATATGCAGCTTTGTTTGCCGGTATTGTTGCGGTGTTAGGTTTAATTCCACCCATTCCCTTACCGCTGGGAGTACCGATTACGTTGCAGACATTTGGCGTGATGTTGGCAGGTGGTTTATTAGGAAAACGCGTGGGCAGCATCAGTATGTTGCTCTTTATTCTGCTTGTAGCGATTGGTCTGCCCGTTCTGAGCGGCGGTCGAGGCGGTGTCGGTTTCTTGTTCGGTCCAACCGGGGGCTATATATTTAGCTGGCCACTGGTGGCATATTTAATTGGATTTGTGAGCGAGTTAAGACCGGGAGGATTGCACTTAGCTGGGCTGTTTGCAGTAAATATTGTGTTTGGTATCATGTTAGTTTACATCTGCGGAATTGCCTATCTGATGCTGATTACGGAGGTAAGCTTTAAGGCTTTGGTAGTGGGACATCTGCTATTCTTGCCGGGAGATCTATTAAAAGCACTGTTGGCAGCTTGGTTAGTTATTCGAATTAAAGCAACCTATCCACCGATAAATCGTCTAACTAAATAGAGAATTATGCAAGAAATAGGCATTTGCAGGGTTGTGCTTCTTTTTCACGGATAGTAAAATAAAAAAAAGGACATATATTGATACTGTGATGGAGTGTGATTAAATGATTAAAATGTATGATGTCTGGAAACGGTATCCTAATGGCGTAATTGCGCTAAATGGATTTAATGTAAACATTAATCGTGGTGATTTCGTCTATCTTGTAGGGCCGAGCGGTGCAGGCAAATCTACATTTATCAAGTTAATCTATCGTGAGGAGCGGCCGTCGAAAGGGCAAATCTTTGTTGACGGCATGAATCTTGATCGTATTAAGAGCAAACGAGTGGCGCAGTTACGTCGGAATATCGGAATCGTTTTTCAGGATTATCGGTTATTGCCGACGCTTACGGTGTCTGAAAATATTGCCTTTGCAATGGAGGTTCTGGAGAAGACTTCGGAAGAAATTAAGCGAGAGGTTCCCGATGTTCTTGACATGGTGGGATTGCGCGGCAAAGAAAATTCTTTTCCGAACCAATTATCCGGCGGAGAGCAACAAAGAGTTGCGATTGCGCGAGCGTTGATTAATCGACCGGCGGTACTGATAGCTGACGAACCGACAGGTAACCTCGATCCGCTTAATGCCTGGGAAATAATGAATGTACTTGAGAGAATAAATCTAAACGGAACGACGATCGTAATGGCAACTCATAACAAAGAGATTGTTAACCGGATGAAAAAGCGTGTAATAGAAATTGATCGCGGACAGGTTGTGCGTGATGAAGTAAAAGGCGGATATGATAATGCGTAGCATAACACTGAAACGACATTTTCGAGATGGCATTAGGAATATGGCACGGAACGGTTCGATGACCTTCTCTGCAATTAGTGCAGTGACGGTAACGCTGCTAATACTTGGCGTTGTGTTGACACTGGCGATGAATATTAATCATCTGGTCAATGAGATTGAAGAGCAAGTTGAAATAATTGTTGAGCTGGCAGATGATATAGATGATGAACGGCTTGCGGATATCGGGTTGCTATTAAATTCGTTTACGGGCGTGGAAGGCATTACCTTTGTTTCAAAGGAAGAAGGGCTGGAACAGCTGAAAGAACGGATGGGCGATCAATCATATTTGCTGGAGGGACTGGAGCAGGAGAACCCACTCTACAATATGTACATCGTGAATGTTATTAACCCGCAGGATGTACAGGTGATTGCTGAGAAAATTAAAGGTGTTGGCGACGTTATTGATGTCGATTATGGTGAGGGTTATGTTGAGAAATTATTCGCGATTACGACTTGGATTCGCAATATTGGAATAGTCTTTATTATTGGACTTGCTTTTACGGCGATGTACTTGATTTCCAACACTATCAAACTGACGATTACAACGCGCAGCAAAGAGATTGAGCTACAAAAACTGGTCGGTGCGACCAACGGTTATATTAGATGGCCATTCTTTATTGAGGGGCTGTTGCTTGGTGTACTTGGTGCGATTATACCAATCATCCTGGTGCTCGTCGGATATTTCTTCCTACTGCAGAAGGTGAGCGGTGATTTGTCGTTGGCATTCTTGAATCTGTTACCCTTCTATCCAATATCTTTGCAGGTGGGATTGATACTATTAGGGATTGGCGCATTTATTGGAATGTGGGGAAGCTTGATTTCAGTTCATAGGTTCCTGAAAATATAGAGCATGCGTTTAGATTGCTGCAAGGGCTCAATGGCAGTGTGAAAGGAGCGAAGAGTGATGCAACTTAAAAAAATTGTCTATAGCTTAATAGCATTGGTGCTGGTGTTTTCTTTCGTGTTACCGCCGGTCTCTGTTCTGGCTGAAAGTGAGTGGGATAAGCTTGACCGCGAGATTCAACAGTTGCAGCAACAGAAAGAAGCTTCACAAAAAGCTGCTGAGGATATCAAAAAACAGATTAGCGGTGCGAAGCAAGAGCAGAGCGTAATTCGCAAGGAATTAGAGGAGATCAACAAAGAGATTACCAAGTCAGAGCAGTCTCTGTTCAAACTTGAGCGGCAGATCGCTGATACGACGGTTGACGCAAAGGCAGCAGCCGAAGAACTGGAAGAAGCGGAAGGCCGAGTAGCAGATCGTGATGAATTGCTTAAGACGCGTGTTCGCTTGATGTATAAGAATGGTTCAGTTGGCTACTTGGAGTTGTTGCTGAATTCAACGAGCTTTAGTGATTTTATACAACGTTTTAATACGATGAAGAAGATTGTTGCTCAGGATAAGTCGATCCTTGACGACAATATTCGCGATAAAAATATAATTGCTGACAAAAAAGAACAGATTGATACATATTTGGCTAGTCTGGAGCAGCTGTTTACCGAGACAGAGGAGTTAAAGGCATCCCTCCGTGCAAAAAAAGAGAAACAGCAATACCAGATGACAGCACTGAATGAGAAAGTTGAAGAGCTAAACGGAGCCAACGCTGAGGAAGAAAAGATTATCATGGCGCTTGCGGCAGCGCAGTCGAAGCTGATTAATGAGAAGCGCTTACTGCAATTTGGTGGCGGGAAGTTTATCTGGCCGGTGCCGGAAAGCACGCGAATTACCTCTGAGTTCGGAGTTCGGTATGATCCCTTCACAGGTGTTCAGACCGGACATACAGGAATTGATATCGGTCGTCCGGACCCTAACGGAAAGAGTTTGCAGGGTGCAGATATCTTGGCTGCGGCTGACGGTGTAGTTATCTTGGCATCTTATGTTAATGGTTATGGCAATACGGTAATGATCGACCACGGTAGCGGTATTTGGACGCTCTATGGTCATATTAGAAATGGTGGTATTATGGTTAAAGTAGGGCAGGCAGTTGCTCGCGGAGATAAGATCGCCGAAGTTGGTTCAACCGGACGTTCTACGGGTCCGCATCTCCACTTTGAAGTGCGGGAAGATAATAAAGCGGTTAGCCCTTGGAAATACTTGAATGGATAATTGAATAAGCAGTTGAGCGGAGGCTTAAAGGACGCCAAAATACGCTAAAATACGCTAAAATACGCTAAAATACGCTAAAATACGCAAACGGCATTTATCGCAAAATGCCGTTTTTTGTTTACTACCCATAGGTAAAACGGTATAATATCAGAAGTATTCTCTCCGCTTGGTTGACGGTGTGAAGCAGAAACTGAGCGATATTTAGAAGGGTGGCAAAAGCTTTGTATATCAAAAAATCACGGCTAGTTTTGTTGATAATTGTTGTAATTTTAGCAACGAGTTACTTCATGTTAGGTGTCGAATCCAATCTAAAATTTAAGCCGCCCGGCTCAAGCGCGGGTACCGGCGTTAACGGTGATGCGGATTTTAGTACCCTTGATGAGGTTTATGATATTATTCGAGCTCACTTTGTTGGAGTGGGAGACAAAGATAAGATTATTGATGGCGCAATCAAAGGGATGTTTGATGCGCTTGATGATAGACATTCGTTCTACATGAATCCTGATGAGGCGGTTGAGTTTAAGAAAAGTTTAGACGAGTCGTTCGACGGAATTGGTGCTGAGGTGACGTTAGAGAATGGCCGAGTGACTGTGGTTGCACCGATTAAAGGCAGTCCATCGGAAAAGGCCGGCTTGTTACCGCGCGATCAAATATTGTCGGTTAACGGCATTGAGCTTGAAGGTTTATCGCTTTATGAAGCGGTTAATAAGATTAAGGGTCCAAAAGGGACAGAGGCTCTGCTCGAAGTGTACCGTCCGGTAATTGATGAAGTAATTAAGATTTCAATCATTCGTGCGAAGATACCGAATATAACGATTCATTCGGAAACTTATGATAGTGCTGCAGGGCTGGTTGGTTTAATTGAAATCAGCAACTTTGGTGAGAAAACATATGATGATTTTCGGAAGGAACTGAATGCTCTTGAAAAACAGGGCATTAAAGGCTTGATCATCGACGTTCGCGGCAATCCCGGTGGTTATCTGCAAAGTGTACTTGATATCAGCAATCTTGTTATACCGAACAAGAATATCGTCGTGCGGGTAGCTGATAAATTAACCGAGGATGTTTATCGCTCGAAATTAACGAATGCAAAATATCCGGTGGTTGCTTTAATTAATGAAACATCGGCGAGTGCATCGGAAATTTTGGCGAGCGCATTAAAAGAGTCCGGAGGCTATCCGCTGGTTGGGCAGACAACCTACGGCAAAGGTACAGTACAGAATTTATATGATGTCGCCGGTGGTGGTATCGTGAAATTAACCACCGCTAAATGGCTAACACCTTCAGGTGCGGAGATTCACGGTGTTGGTATTGAACCCGATTATCCGGTGGAGAATCCTGCTTATTTTGCGAGTACGATTATCCCGAATGACGCGGAATTGCGTTATGATGTGAGTAGCTCGCTGGTGGGTAATCTGCAAGTGATCTTAAACGGAATATTTGGTGGTATGGATGGAACGTTGGTGCGTGAGGATGGATACTTTGATGAGCAGACGGAAACGGTCTTAAAACTATTCCAACGTCGTGAGGGGCTTGCGGAAACAGGCGTAGTTGATGTAAAGACAGCGGAAAAGTTACAGACACGAATCGTAGAGAAAATTAAGGATCCGAAGAATGATCTGCAATTACAGACAGCGATTGAAGTGTTGGCGGGATTAATCCGCTGAGTGTAGGTCGGAAGTTCGATGGGAAAAGTTTATTGGCAGGAGATAGTTTTCGAGATGAAAGGAAACTTTTGGGATGAAGGGTAATTTTAAATTAGAATCAAATTTTTCGCCTCAAGGAGACCAGCCGGAAGCAATCAAACGGCTGGTTGAAGGCATTTTAAATAATGAAAAAAACCAGGTGTTGTTAGGTGCTACGGGTACAGGCAAAACTTATACGGCAGCTAATATTGTGGCGCAGATTAATCGCCCGACACTGGTGATTGCCCACAATAAAACTCTGGCAGCACAATTGACAAGTGAGTTTAAAAGTTTTTTCCCGCAAAACGCGGTTGAATATTTCGTCAGTTATTATGACTATTATCAGCCGGAGGCTTATCTGCCACATACCGATACCTATATCGAGAAGGATGCGCAGATTAATGATGAAATCGACAAATTACGACATTCAGCGACAAGTGCAGTTATTGAGCGAAACGATGTAATCGTTGTTTCAAGTGTGTCCAGCATCTATGGACTTGGTTCGCCGCTTGAGTATAAGGACTTAGTATTATCGCTACGAGTTGGCATGGAGCGTGAACGCAATCAGGTGTTACGAAAATTGGTCGATATTCAGTATCAGCGGAATGATTTTAACTTTGTTCGCGGAACCTTCCGCGTCAACGGTGACGTAGTTGAGATATTCCCGGCATCGCGCAGTGAACAGGCGGTGCGGGTTGAGTTCTTTGGTGATGAGATCGAGCGAATTCGCGAGATTGATGTTCTAACCGGCGAAGTAATAGGTGATCGCGATCATGTGGCAATCTATCCGGCGTCACACTTTGTTACGAGTGAAGAAAACATGCGTCGCGCGGTTCGTGATATTGAAGCGGAGCTTGAGGAACGCTTAATCTATTTTCGTGATAATGGCAAGTTGCTGGAGGCACAAAGGTTGGAACAGCGCACACGCTATGATATCGAGATGATGAAGGAACTTGGTTTCTGTTCCGGTATCGAGAATTACTCGCGACATATTGAGAATCGTCCGGCCGGATCAACTCCGCATACTTTAATTGACTATTTTCCTGATGATTTTCTGCTTCTAATCGACGAATCGCATGTTACTTTGCCGCAGATTCGCGGGATGTACAATGGCGACCAAGCACGCAAAAGTGTTCTTGTTGAACACGGTTTCCGTTTACCATCAGCGATGGATAATCGACCGCTCAGGTATGATGAGTTTACAGAGCGAATCGATCAAGCTTTGTATATGTCAGCAACACCGGGTGACTATGAGTTAGAACTTTCGTCGACTGTGGTTGAGCAGATTATCCGACCGACAGGTTTGCTTGATCCGGAGGTTGAAGTACGCACGGCAAAGGGTCAGATTGACGACTTAATTGCCGAGATCAATCAACGGGTTAGTGCAGGTGAACGCGTGTTGGTGACAACTTTGACGAAAAAAATGTCTGAGGACTTGACCGACTATCTGAAAGAGGTTGGTATTAAGGTTAAGTACCTGCATTCTGATATTAAGACGCTGGAGCGGGTGGAGATTATCCGTGATTTGCGGTTAGGTGAATTTGATGTGGTTGTCGGAATTAACCTTTTGCGTGAAGGGCTTGATATTCCGGAGGTGTCGTTGATTGCAATTCTTGACGCTGATAAAGAGGGTTTTCTGCGATCAGAACGCTCGTTGATTCAGACGATTGGTCGTGCAGCGCGAAACGTTCATGGGAAGGTTATCATGTACGCTAATAACGTTACGCGGTCAATGCAGATTGCGATTGACGAGACCTATCGCCGTCGAGGTATTCAACAGAAATTTAACGAAGAACATGGCATCGTGCCACAAACGATCAGCAAGAAGATTAGCGATGTAATTGAGGCGGTGCGTGTTGCTGAGGATAAAGCAGGCTACAAACCCGGCAGTGGCAAGCGCCTAAGCAGGGAAGAGCGTGCCGGCTTGATTGAGAATATAGAGATAGAGATGCGAAAGGCGGCGAAGGAGTTAAATTTCGAGAAGGCTGCAGAGCTGCGTGATTTAATGATTGAGATCAGCGCAGGCAGATAGGATTAAGGTGTGTAGCAAGGATAGATTTAGGTGATTTTGTTAATGTAAGTTTTCGAACAGAAGGAGAACGATAATGAAACAGACAAGTATCGATATTAAGGGCGCACGCGTCCATAACTTGAAAAATATAGATGTCTCAATTCCGCGCGATAAATTGATTGTAATTACCGGGCTAAGCGGATCGGGTAAATCATCGCTGGCTTTCGACACAATTTATGCTGAGGGTCAACGCCGTTACGTGGAGTCGCTGTCAGCGTATGCGCGTCAGTTCTTAGGGCAGATGGACAAACCTGATGTTGATTCGATCGAGGGTTTGTCGCCGGCAATTTCGATTGACCAAAAAACCACTAACCGCAATCCGCGGTCAACGGTTGGAACGATTACGGAGATCTATGACTTTTTACGTCTGCTCTATGCTCGAGTTGGCAAGCCTCACTGTCCTATACACGGTGTACCAATTGACGCGCAGACGATTGAACAGATGGTCGATCGTGTGCTTAGCTATCCGGAAAAGACGCGGATTCAAATCTTAGCACCGCTCGTTGATGGTCGCAAAGGCGAACACCAAAAGGTGTTCGAGGACATCCGCAAGAAAGGGTTCGTTCGGGCGCGGGTTGACGGTGAGATTATCGACATTGACGAGGAAATTTCGTTGGAGAAGAATAAGAAGCACACAATCGAGGTTGTCGTTGACCGTATAGTCATTAAGCCGGGGATTGAGGCGCGACTTGCCGATTCATTCGAGACGGCGTTGACGATGACCGATGAGAAGGTGTTAGTCGATATCAATGGCGAAGAGGAACTACTCTTCAGCCAGAAGTTAGCTTGCTCAATCTGTGGTTTTAGTATGGATGAGTTGGCGCCAAGGATGTTTTCCTTCAACAGTCCTTACGGGGCTTGTACGACTTGTGACGGCTTAGGCAACAAAATGGAAATCGATACCGACCTGGTCGTGCCTGACAAGAACAAAACGCTGCGCGAAGGTGCGATTGAGCCATGGGCAGGGATAACATCCAACTACTATCCGCAATTTCTTGAGGCGATGTGCAAGCATATCGGACTCGATTTCGATACTCCTTATTCGGAGATACCGGATGATAAATTACAGAAGATCCTCTATGGCAGCAACGGAGAACGAATTCGCTTCACTTTCACAAATGATATGGGGTCAACGAGGACGGGAACGCCCGTTTTTGAGGGAATTATCCCTAATCTTGAGCGACGTTATCAGGAGACAGCATCGGAATATGTACGCGAACATATTGAGCATTATATGAGTGAGACACCGTGCCCTGCTTGTAAAGGTGCGCGACTGAAACCGGAAATCCTTGCTGTATTAGTTGCCGGTCGCAATATTGATTATGTAACGCGGTTGTCGATTGGCGACGCAGTGAAGTTTTTTAGTACGATTGAACTCTCCGCCAAGGATGCACTGATTGCAGACGCGATTCTGAAAGAGATTAATGAGCGATTAGGCTTCCTTGAGAATGTGGGACTTGATTACTTAAATTTAAGCCGGGCAGCCGGCACACTTTCGGGAGGAGAAGCCCAGCGGACGCGATTAGCAACTCAGATAAGTTCCAACTTGATGGGCGTACTGTATATACTTGACGAGCCGAGCATCGGTCTCCACCAGCGTGACAACAGTAAGTTGCTCGCTACGTTAAAGCGATTGAGAGACTTAGGGAATACGCTAATCGTTGTTGAACACGATGAGGAGACGATGCTTAGCGCTGATGTGATATTGGACATTGGGCCGGGTGCCGGCATCCACGGCGGTGAGGTCGTTGCGCTTGGCACTCCGGAAGAGATTATGAATTGCGATAATTGTTTAACGGGTAAATATCTCAGTGGTAAAAAGATGATTGCAACCCCTGCCAAGCGCCGCGAACCGAACGGAAACTGGCTCGAAATCAAGGGTGCGCGTGAAAACAATTTGAAGAACATCGATGTTAAGATTCCGCTTGGCGTGTTCGTTGCTGTTACCGGCGTGTCCGGTTCCGGAAAAAGCTCGCTGATCAACCGTATCCTTTACAAAGGACTTGCCCGCGAATTACAACGCTCACGTGAGCGTGCCGGTGCGTTTGCTGAGATTTTAGGTACAGAGAATCTGGACCGTGTTGTTGAGATAAACCAGGCTCCAATCGGCAGAACTCCGAGGTCAAACCCAGCAACATATACGGGAGTTTTTGATGAGATTCGCTCGCTTTTTGCAGAGACGAATGAGGCTAAGGTGCGTGGCTACAAAAAGGGGCGTTTCAGCTTTAACGTTAAAGGCGGGCGCTGCGAAACTTGTCGTGGTGATGGGATTATCAAGATTGAAATGCACTTTTTGCCTGACGTTTATGTAGCATGTGAGGTCTGTAAGGGAAAACGCTATAATCGCGAGACGCTCGACATCAAGTATAAGGGCAAGACAATTTCTGACGTTCTCGAGACGACGGTTGAGGATGCGCTGGAATTTTTTGAAAATATTCCGCGGATTAAACGGAAGTTACAGACAATCTACGATGTCGGCTTGGGTTATATTAAGCTCGGGCAGTCTTCGACAACGCTTTCCGGTGGCGAGGCGCAACGAGTAAAGTTGGCATCTGAGCTCTATAAACGGAGCAATGGCCGAACACTTTATATATTGGACGAACCGACAACGGGACTGCATATCGATGATGTGTCACGTTTGCTTCAAGTGTTACAACAACTCGTGGAAAACGGCGATTCAGTTGTTGTCATCGAACACAATATGGACGTGATTAAAACAGCCGATTATGTTATTGATCTTGGACCGGAGGGCGGCGACGGCGGTGGACGTGTGTTGACTACAGGAACGCCGGAACAGGTTGCGAAGGTAGCAAAATCATACACGGGTCAATACTTAAAACAGACATTGGCACGCGACAAAGAGAAGCTGAATAAAAATAAGAAAACTAAGTAAAAATAGGTTATAATTAGTTAAACACAAATTCTGACAAAGGTGAGTGATCAAAATGAAACAATTAAGAAGATCGAAAAATCAGATTATGCTCGCAGGTGTTCTTGGTGGTATTGCTGAATATTCCGGCGTTGATGTTACGGTAGTTCGGCTTTTGTTTGTGCTTTTAGCAGTTTTTACGGCTGGCATTCCGATGGTGGTTTTATATATCATTGCTTTTTTTATAATGCCGGCAGCGGAGTAGAATAATGGATGTTGCAGCAATAAGTCGGATAGCTTTTCATATTGGAGATTTCCCTGTTTATTGGTATGGAATAATTATAGGCACAGGAGCGCTGATTGCGGCACTTCTTGCTTTTCATGAAGCGAAAAAGGTTGGTTTTGACCTTGACCTATTGTTGAATGCCTTGATTATAGCGATTCCGGTAGCGGTCGTGTCAGCAAGGTTATATTTTGTAGCGTTTCATTGGGATTATTATGGGCATCACCCCGGCCAGATCTTGGCAGTTCGCGATGGTGGACTGGCGATTCATGGTGTGTTGATCGGTGGGCTTTTGGCCGGTTATATCTATGCAAAGGTGAAAGGGTTCTCCTTTTTGTTCGCTGCAGAGATTGTTGTTCCGAGCATCTTATTGGGGCAGGCGATTGGTCGCTGGGGGAACTTTACTAACCAAGAGGCACATGGAGGTCCGGTCAGCCTTGAGTTTTTGGAGAATTTACGATTACCACAATTTATTATCGACCAAATGCAGATTGGCGGAATTTATTATCATCCGACATTCCTGTACGAGTCGATTTGGAGTATTATCGGCGTTGCGATTCTGCTGTTAATTAGGTACAGAAACCCGATTCGTGGGGCGATTATGTCGCTCTACTTTATCTGGTATTCAATCGGTCGTTTTTATATTGAAGGTTTGCGGACTGATAGCCTGACCATGAATGGTCCTGCGTGGCTGGCAAAGTTGCTGGATGCTCTCTGGGCACCGTTTGCGCTTGTGTTTGAGGCAGGCACGATGGAAGGCGGAAATATACGCAGTGCGCAGCTATTTAGTGTAATTGCGATTCTATTCTTTGTCGGGTATTTGGTGTACATTTCGCGTGGACCAAGGTCGTTGGTGCGTTATGCCGACCAGCCTTATGCAGTTAGTGAGGAGGAACCGCCTGATGCGGAGGACGAAAAGTTATAAAGTTAAACCGGGAACAAACTCACTGTGGCAGCTATATCACACAGTGAGTTTCTGGAAGGTGATGAAAAACTTTATTGTTATTTCGATTGCGCGAGTAACGCCTTGGTTGGCTGCGAAGAACTGGCTATACAGGAAGTGCCTACGGATGAAAGTGGGCGAAAACACTGCTGTTGCTCTTATGGTGATGATGGATATTATGTTTCCGGAACTGATACATATTGGGAAGAATACGATTATAGGTTATAATACAACTCTTCTCGCACATGAATACTTGATTGACGAGTATCGATTGGGTGAGATTCATATCGGCGATAACGTGATGATTGGCGCCAAGGCATTGATCTTGCCGGGAGTAACGATTGGTGATAATGCTGTTGTCGGTGCCGGAGCTGTAGTGACACGCGATGTTGAGCCTGCCACCTTCGTTGGCGGCAATCCGGCTAAGTTGATAAAAACGTTAGAATGTGTGGTGAACAACTATGACGAAAATTGATTATCATACGCATCATGACCGCTGCGGTCATGCTACCGGTAGTTTGCGTGAATATATTGAGAGTGCGATTGAGCAGGGACTCGATCAGATTGGTTTGGCCGATCATTTACCTCTCATACACATTCCTGCTGAGCGGATGCCCGAAGGTACAGCGATGGATATATCTTTGTACGATGGTTATGTAAGTGAAGCTCTTGATCTTAAGAAAGCTTACGAGCGCGACATCGATGTACGTGTCGGTGTCGAGGGCTATTTCGTTACCGGTTGGGAGAAGGAGCTGGCGGAGTTGATTAATCCATATCCGTTCGACTTTGTGATCGGCAGTATTCACAACATTGGTGAGTGGGATATTTCTGATTCGCGCCAACGTTATCTTTGGGAAGGACGAGATGTTAATCAGGTATATCGCGATTACTATGGTGAAGTGAAGGCGTCCGCGGAGTCAGGACTGTTCGACTTTGTGGGGCATTTCGATGTGATCAAGAAGCACGGTCTGCCGCCGACCGAAGATTTGTGGTCGGATATTGAAGCGGCGCTTATGGCGGTGAAACGAGCAGATATGGCTATGGAACTAAATGTTTCGGGAATTGATAAGGCGGGCGGCGAGATGTACCCGGCTGAGTCGATTGTCAGGAGAGCGCTGGAACTCGGGATTCCTTTTACTTTATCGTCAGATGCTCATCAGCCGGAACACGTTTATCGATTCGTGTCAGATGGCAGAGAATTTCTTAAACAATTAGGATTGACAGAGGTTGCGACTTTTAAAAACCGGCAACGAATTATGCTGCCGATTAAATAAGAGGTTAATGAATGGAGGCGGAAAAGATGGAGAATCGATATGATGTAGTAATTATTGGTGCCGGTCCGGCTGGAATGACTGCAGCAATTTATATGAGCCGGGCGGGATTTAGTACAGCCTTGTTAGAACGCGGAATACCCGGAGGCCAGATAGTAAATACTGAAGAGATTGAAAACTATCCGGGTTATGGACGCGTCAACGGTGCAGAGTTGGCGGAAAAGATGTTTGAGCACGCGACGAGCTTTGGTGCTAAGTATTTGTTCGGCAATGTTGAAAAAATTGTCGACCACGGAGAGTATAAGGAGATTATCTGCGGCGAAAAAACTTATGAGGCAAAGGCAATAATTATTGCGACAGGTGCATTGCCAAGTAAATTGGCGGCTCCCGGGGAGGCAGAATTCGTCGGCAAGGGTGTCTCTTATTGTGCGGTTTGCGACGGCGCTTTTTTCCGTGACAAATCGGTTATCGTTGTCGGTGGCGGAAATGCAGCACTTGAAGAGGCAATTTTCCTTGCTAAGCTTGCCTCAAAGGTTACGCTCGTCCATCGTCGCGACGAGTTACGAGGTGCGAAAATTCTGCAAGACCGAGCATTCGCGAATGAAAAGATTGAATTTGTATTAAGTGCGGTTGTTCGCGAGATTATCGGTGAAGAGAGTGTAACAGGCATTATGATTGAGGATCTAAAAACCGGCAAAGAGCGGCTAATCGCTACTGACGGTGTGTTTGTATATGTTGGTACTGAGCCGAATACCGGCTTTGTTGTTGGTCTTGGGATAACTGATGAACGCGGCAATATTTTAACAGATGACAGTCTTGCTACTGCGGTGCCGGGTATTTTTGCGGCGGGAGATGTTCGCAAGAAGTTGCTTAGACAGGTAGTGACTGCAACAGCAGATGGTAGTATTGCAGCGGTCTCAGCACAACAATACCTTGAGGGTATGAAATAAGAAAAGCTCGTGATTGTGCATTTTGTAATAATTACTTAATATGCTTGTAATCTAATTGAAACATTAGGGGGTTATACTAAAGGTGAGTTACCCCCTTTCTAAAATATTGTTTTGCGGCACGGAGCAGATCCGTGCTTTTTTCTGTTATAGTTTTTCTAATGCGGATATTGTATGATTAAAGCAAATAGGTTGGAGAAGGGTGTTAGCAATGAAACGTGATAAAGCGATGCAACTGGTAATTATTACGGGAATGTCAGGAGCGGGCAAGACGGTTGCTATTCAAAGTTTGGAGGACATGGAGTATTATTGTGTGGATAATTTGCCACCGGTACTGATACAAAAATTCATTGATCTGATGCAGAAATCAAGTGATAGACTTAATAAAGTTGCTCTCGTTATTGACTTACGGAGTCGTGAGTTCTTCGGTGAGCTAACCAAAGCTTTATCAACATTAGATCGAATTAAGGGAATTGATTATCGGATCATCTTTCTTGAGGCTGATGACGTAACGTTGGTTAATCGCTATAAAGAATCGCGTCGGAAACATCCTGTTTTTAACGACGCTTCACCGCTTGAGGGAATTCGCTATGAACGTCAGCAGTTGGAAGAGATTAAGGGTAAGGCGAATCACATCATTGACACAAGCCATCTGGCGCCGAGAGAATTGAAGGAAAAGGTGACCAATCTGCTTGAGACTGAGGGTGCCAAGGTGTTCACTGTAAATGTGCAGTCGTTTGGCTTTAAATACGGAGTCCCACTCGATACGGATCTGATGTTCGATGTGCGTTTCCTGCCGAATCCTCATTATGTCGACACTTTACGTGAGAAGACCGGCAAGGAGCAGGAAGTTTTTGATTATGTTATGAAGTGGCAGGAAACCGGTGAGTTTCTCGATAAACTGGTGGATTTGTTGAAATACCTTTTGCCGAAGTATAAAAAAGAGGGCAAGAGTCAGCTGCATGTTGCGATTGGCTGCACCGGTGGTAAGCACCGCTCGGTTGTGGTAGCAGATCAATTGCTGGAGCGTCTGGGCTCAGAGTGGGCGGTTAATGCAAAACACCGGGATATAATGAAAGATCGCAAACAGTCGGAAAAAGCAGATAGATAGGTAGGTTGATAATATGCCGAATGTAGTGAATGGACAGAATGGGTTGATTGGAAAGAATAGTGCTGACGGACATAATGGTGTCGGCGGACAGAACGGTATTGGCGGACAGAAAAAAATTGTGGTTATTGGCGGCGGGATTGGACTTTCAGTAATCCTCCGTGGTCTTAAAAATAAAAATATTGGCATCGATGCGATTGTTACGGTTGCCGATGATGGTGGTAGTTCCGGCAAGTTGATGAAGGACTTTGATATTCCGCCACCGGGCGATATTCGTAATGTGTTAATCTCGCTGGCGACGGTTGACCCGGAGTTGGAGAGGTTGTTACAGTACCGTTTTGATCGCGGTTCGGGGTTGGAAGAGCATACGATTGGTAATCTGTTGATTACAGCGATGTATAATATTACCGGAGATTTTGTGACGGCGATTAACAAGTTGATCGAAATCTTGTCGATACGTGCTCGGGTGTTGCCATCTTCGAGTAGGAAGGTGACGCTTTATGCCGAATATTGCGACGGAACAACAGTGAAGGGTGAGTCGAATATTCCGCTCGCGAAAAAACCGATCCGACGTGTGTTTATTGAGCCGAGTGATGCGAAACCGCTGCCGGAGGCGCTTATTGCTGTGCGCAATGCTGATTTGATATTGCTTGGTCCGGGGAGTCTATATACGAGTATTATTCCAAATCTGTTGGTGCCGGAGTTGCGAGAGGCGATCATTGAGTCGGATGCGAAGAAAATCTTTATCTGTAATGTCCTGACACAACCGGGTGAAACTGATAATTATAGTGTAAGCAATCATGTGGAGGCGCTCGTGCAACATGTGGGCGAACCTTTTATTGATTATGTAATAGTTAATAGTCGTTTAATTGAACAGGCATTACTGGAACAGTATGCTGTGGTTAATTCAAAGTCAGTGCTCTGTGATGATGATGACCGTGAATACTTGAAGCGAGGTGGGTATCAGTTGATTGCTGACGACTTCGTAAAGTGCGAGACTTTTATCAGACACGATGAGGAAAAAATCGCGAATCAGATATTGGAGATTTTACGGGAGATCGAATGAGTGTGTGTAGGGTGCAACCGGTGCTGGCGGTGCCTGTGGTGGTGGTTGTGTAGGTGATGGTGATGGTGTCGCAGGTGTCGAATTATGTCGAAATAGAACGAAATGAGGTGTCGCAATGTCGTTTGCTGCTGAAACAAAAAGAGAATTAGCAACTATCTACGATGAAAGTCGCGAATGTCGCGTTGCAGAGCTATCGGCATTGATTCGAATGAACGGCACTATTAATCTGAGCAATCAAAAGGTGATTCTTGAGGTGCAGACCGAAAATGCCGCGATTGCACGTAAGATTTTCACGTTAATTAAGGATGTTTTTGAAGTTTCCGCCGAGATAATGGTGCGGAAGAAAATGCGATTAAGGAAAAATAATATATATGTTGTGCGTCTGCTTAACGATGTTGAGCAGGTGCTGCGTGACTTGCGCATCGTCGAGACGGGGTTCGTTTTCTCGCCGCGGATTGATCTTGCGTTGATCAAAGAGACGCTCTGTAAGCGTGCGTATTTACGGGGCGCATTCTTAGCAGGCGGTTCGATCAATAATCCGGATAGCGGTTCGTACCACCTGGAGATTAGTGCAAGTTATCAGGAACATGCGGAGGATTTGACCAAACTCGCTAATTATTTCAAACTGAACGCAAAATGGAATGAGCGGAAAAAGGGTTATTTTATTTATTTAAAAGAAGGTGAAAAAATTTCCGATTTCCTGAGCGTAGTGGGGGCACATCAAGCTTTGCTAAAGTTTGAGGACGTGCGCATCGTTCGCGATATTCGCAACTCGGTGAACCGAATCGTTAATTGTGAAAAAGCGAATCTGAAAAAAATCTCTGATACGGGCGTCCGCCAGTCGGAGAATATACGGTTGATTGACCGCGAAATCGGTTTACGCAATTTGCCGGTGCGCTTGCAGGAAATCGCTGAGTTAAGATTACAGTATCCGGAGTCTTCGCTGCAAGAGCTTGGCGAACTTGTTCCGAGCGGGAAAATAAGTAAGTCGGGCGTAAATCACCGCCTGCGCAAGCTCGACGAGATAGCGGGGAAGTTGAGAGGAGATGTTGACGATGAGCAGACAACCGGGAACATTTAATAATATAACGGAACTGATTGGGCGGACGCCGTTGATTAAACTGCGGCCGGTTACCGCTGATAGTGCGGATGTATTTGTGAAGCTTGAGTATTATAACCCCGGTGGTTCAATTAAGGATAGGATTGCTCTGCAGATGATTAAAGAGGCGGAGCAGGCCGGTGCGATAAAGCCCGGTGATACTTTGATTGAGGCGACAAGCGGGAATACCGGTATTGGTATCGCGTTGGTTGCCGCTGCAAAGGGGTATCGAGCGGTGATTGTGATGCCTGCTAACATGAGTAAAGAGCGGCAGATACTGCTCCGTGCTTATGGTGCTGAGCTGGTGCTCACCGATGCTGATCTGGGCATGAACGGTGCGCTCGCGCGAATGGAAGAGTTGATAGCTGAACGTGGATATTACCCTTTGCGCCAATTCGAGAATCCTGCTAACCCGCGCGCCCATGAATTGTACACGGGGCCGGAAATAATGATTCAAATGCAAGGGATGATTGATGGATTTGTGGCCGGAATAGGCACGGGCGGCACAATCACCGGCGTAGGCCGGGCACTCCGGGGGGCTATGGGGCAGGTGCCGGAGCAAGCGGCGGCCGGTCCGGACGGGGGTGCTGTTCGTGATGTCGGTCGGGGGGCTGATGCCGGCACCGGCAAGTTGGTGATTGTGGGAGTTGAGCCGCTTGATTCGCCGGTACTCTCCGGTGGGAAAGCCGGAGTGCACCAGCTCCAAGGGATTGGAGCTGGGTTTGTGCCGCCGGTCCTTGATATGAGCATCTATGATGAGCTGATGCTCGTTACTACGGAACAAGCTTTTCAGACTGCTCAACGACTTGCGCAGACGGAAGGCATTTTGGTTGGTATATCGAGCGGTGCAACCATCTATGCCGCTTTGCAATTAGCTGAGCGGCTGGGTGCCGGTAAACGTGTTGTAACGATCGCGGCATCAGGTGGCGAGCGCTATCTGTCCACCCCGCTTTATGGATAATTAAACTTGGGAAAACTAACCTTGACAATAGTATATACTTGAGTATATACTTTGCTTGAGGTGATTATTATGGAAGTTGCGAAATTATTTGCTAATGGGCAGAGTCAAGCTGTTCGCTTACCCAAGGAGTATCGTTTCGAGGGCAATGAGGTCTATATTAAAAAGATCGGAAATACGGTGATGTTATTTCCAAAGGAACATGCCTGGGAAACGTTTCTTAATGGGTTGGATAGTTTTACTGATGACTTTATGGCTGCTGAACGAAATCAAGGTATTCAGGAGACTAGAGAGAGTTTATGAGGTATATGCTTGACACTGATATTTGTATTTATTTAATTAAAAGAAAGCCGGAACATGTGCTTAACAAACTCTATTTTCACTTAGATGAGGGGATTGGGATATCCGCAATTACTCTGGCAGAGCTGATGCGTGGGGTTGAGGCTAGTGCTTATCCGGAGAAGAATGCAATAGCATTAAATCAGTTTTTAGCGATTGTAAAGATACTTGCTTTTGATGATGAAGCTGCGGCTGAATATGGAAAAATCCGAGCGACTCTTGAAAGCCGGGGAACATCGATTGGCCCGATGGATATGCTAATTGCAGCGCATGCGAGGGCAAAGAAATTTACACTTGTAACCAATAATATCCGCGAATTTGAGCGGGTTAACGATCTTGATATAGATAACTGGGTTAATGGATGTTAATAATAAGACATAAAAAATAAGACAAAAAAAACGAGGCGGTCATCACGATACGCCTCGTTTGTTAATTTATTTTACTTTTCAACTTTCGGCGCAGATACGATGATGTTGTCGATTATGCCGTATTCCTTCGCCTCTTCAGCGGTTAGGAAGTTGTCGCGGTCTGTGTCGGTCGCTATTTTGTCAATCGGTTGACCGGTGCGCTCCGCTAAAATCTGGTTAAGTTTATCTTTCATTTCCAGAATTCTTTTGGCATGGATTTGAATGTCGCTTGCCTGACCCTGCGTGCCACCGAGTGGTTGATGAATCATGATTTCACTGTTAGGTAGGGCAAAGCGCTTACCCTTCGTGCCGGCTGCCAACAAAAACGCGCCCATTGAAGCCGCCATTCCAATTGCTATCGTCGAAACGTCAGGGCGAATATATTGGATTGTATCATAAATTGCCATCCCGGCTGTGATCGAACCGCCGGGGCTATTGATATATAGATTTATATCCTTTTCCGGATCTTCAGCCGCAAGGAATAGCAACTGCGCAATTACAGTATTAGCAACACCATCATCGATTGGGCTACCTAAGAAGATTACACGGTCCTTAAGCAGGCGCGAATAAATATCATAGGCACGTTCACCACGATTGGTCTGTTCAACTACCATTGGAACATAATAACTCATAGTGTGTCCTCCTTTTTCCAAATGCTATGCACTTCATTATAATTGATTAGTCAGCGATGGTCAAAAAGAAAAGTGTAATTAAATGGTGCGCCCGAAGGGATTTGAACCCCCGACAAACCCGGCTCCGGAAACCGGTGCTCTATCCAGCTGAGCTACGGGCGCGTCAATGTAAATTATACATTCGCAAGAAAGGTTTAGCAAGTTGAAAGAAGTATCGGAATTTATCAGAAATTATCTCAACTTAATAAGGAAGTTCGGTCGGTTTCGTGGTAAAATATAAGAGAAAATAGAGCTTAAAAAAATAAATTAAAGACCTGAGCTGGATGGGAGGATATTTCTTTGGAGAAAAAATCAATACTTGATGTGCAGTTGGATGGTAAGAAGGTATTCTGTAGAGTGGACTTTAATGTACCGGTCTATAATGGGGAAATTACTGACGACACGAGAATTATTGAGGCACTACCGACGATTAAATATATCGTTGATCACGGCGGAATGGTGATACTTGCAAGCCACCGGGGGCGTCCCAAAGGCGCTATTGATGAAGGATTGCGACTAAAAATAGTCGGTGATCGATTGGCTGAGCTACTGGGCATGCCGGTACTTAGTTTAAATGAATCAACAGGTATTGATGTTAAAAATGCGGTTTCTAATATGGTGAAAGGCGACATTATCTTGCTTGAGAATGTGCGCTTCCACCCGGGCGAAGAGGATAATGATCCGGAGTTGGCGCGCGAGTTTGCGGAGTTAGCGGACCTTTATGTGGACGATGCTTTTGGTACTGCACATCGCGCACACGCATCGACTGCGGGTATTGCGGAGTTTTTGCCAGCGGTAGCAGGTCTTTTAATGCTCAAAGAGATTAAAGCTCTAAATGAATATTTGATTAATCCTGAACATCCATATACTGCAATCATTGGCGGGGCAAAGGCGAAGGATAAAATCGAGGTGATTAGCAACCTGCTCGACCGTGCGGATAATATTCTGATCGGTGGCGGACTTGCTAATAATTTTATTAAAGCGATGGATTACGAGGTGGGAAAATCGATTCTTGAAGAAGACAAGATTGAACTGGCAAAAATGTTGATTTTTCAAGCGGCACAGATGGGAGTTAAACTAATGATGCCGGTCGATGTGATTGTGGCACGCGAGATTTCCAAAGACGCTAAAGCTTGGGTGGTCGATATTGATAGCATACCGGCTGATGCATATGCGCTTGATATTGGGCCGAAAACAGTAGCACAATATACGATGGCGATTGCTTGTGCTAAATTGATTATTTGGAATGGACCGATGGGACTTTTCGAAATCGATAAGTTCTCTAAGGGAACTGTAAGCATTGCTGAAGCGGTCGCGAATTCATGCGCAATTACTGTTGTTGGCGGTGGGGACTCGTTAGCTGCTCTCAAAAAGGCTAATGTCGTCGATAAGATTACTCACATCTCAACAGGCGGCGGTGCATCGCTTGACGTTGCGCAAGGCAAAGAGCTACCGGCAGTAGAGGCGCTTAACAGCAAATAGGCACTAAAAATAGGATTGCAAATAGGTGATAAGATGAGAAAAATGATTATTGCAGGCAATTGGAAAATGTATAAAAATATGAGTGAAACAGCGCGATATTTAGAGCAGCTTGGCTCGTTCGAGTTGACGAATACTGAGGGTATTCTCTGCGTGCCGTTTACAAATCTTAAGGTTCTTCGCGATTATTTGGGTGCGGATGGTGAGAATCGTAAGCTGCCACTCAGAGTTGGTGCACAGAACATGTGCTGCAAAATGGAAGGAGCAATGACGGGTGAAGTTAGTCCGCTCATGCTTCAAGAACTTGGCGTAGAATATGTGATAATCGGCCATTCGGAAAGGCGTACAGTCTTTTCTGAGACAGATGAGATGGTTATGCGTAAGGCTCGGTCCGCTCATGATGTTGGAATCACGCCAATTATTTGCATTGGTGAGGATTACGAGCAATATACTCAAGGTGAAACGGCTGAGATTGTCACCGGTCAGATTGAGTCAGCACTCTCTGACCTATCAGCGGAAGAGGTGGCTGCAAGTGTTATTGCCTACGAGCCGATCTGGGCGATTGGCACAGCTAACGCTGCAACACCGGAGGAGGCTAATGAGGTTATTGGACTGATTCGCAAATATCTTTCCCAGCTCTATGGGGGCGAGGTTGCCGGCAAAGTCCGCATCCTCTATGGTGGTAGCGTGAATGCTGATAACATTGGCGAGTTTCTGGCGCAATCGGACATTGATGGAGCTTTAATCGGTGGGGCAAGTCTAGAGCCGGAAGTGTTTATAAAGATGCTCAGGGTAGCTGATGGCTTAAATAAAATGTAGTTAGATTTATATGGAGTAAGATTTAAATCTGGTTAGAGTTAGACTAATGTCTAAGCTGGGGGTGAGCAAATGGGAGATAAACAGGTGAGAGCGGAACAACTGAACGTTGAACGTGCGAATAGTAAGAAACCGGTCGTGTTGATAATTATGGACGGCTACGGACTTAGGGCTGATAGCTATGGTAATGCTGTTGCCCAGGCGCGAACACCCAACCTTGACCGTCTTCGCGACCGGTATCCGCATACGCAGATCGAGGCGAGCGGCCTTGCTGTTGGCTTGCCTTGCGGACAGATGGGTAACTCTGAGGTCGGGCACCTGAACCTTGGCGCCGGGAGAATCGTTTATCAGGATCTCACACGCGTCACCCAGGCGATTGGCGACGGATCCTTTGCGAAGAATGAGGTGTTGCTGGGTGCGATTGAGCATGCTCTGTCGGCGGATAAACAGCTACACCTATTTGGATTGCTGTCCGACGGTGGAGTGCATAGCCATAACAGCCATCTTTATGCTTTGCTGGAGCTGGCTCGGGCTGCAGGATTTAACAAAGTTTACGTCCACGCCTTTCTTGATGGCCGCGATGTGGCGCCGGACAGCGGACTTGGCTATCTCCGCGAACTTCAGGCTAAGTTCGCTGAAATCGGCGTTGGGCAACTGGCAACAGTTATGGGCCGTTACTACGCGATGGACCGCGATAACCGTTGGGAGCGGGTGGAGAAGGCTTATCGGGCGCTGGTTTATGGACAGGGCAGACATACCTTTGATCCGCTCGCGGCGATTGATTCGGATTATAATTTCGAAAAATATGATGAGTTTATTGAACCGCTGGTTGTGATGAGCGCCGGTGGGCAGCCGGTAGCTTGTGTTGAAGATGGCGATTCGATTATATTCTTTAATTTTCGACCAGACCGGGCGATTCAGTTGACGAAGGCTTTTGTTGAGGAAGATTTTAGCGGCTTTGATCGGGCGCGGCGTGACGAGGATGAGAAGACTTGCAACGATTATTACCCGGGCAATATTCATTATGTAGCCCTTACCCAATACAGTGTGGACCTGCCTGTTAAGGTTGCCTATGAGCCGATTAATCTAGAAAATACGCTGGGCCAAGTGCTGGAAGGTCGGGGCCTCAGGCAGCTGCGGATAGCGGAAACCGAGAAGTATCCGCACGTGACCTACTTTTTCAATGGTGGCCGCGAGCTGCCTTATGAGGGTGAAGACCGAGTCTTGATCCCGTCGCCGAAGGTAGCGACCTATGACTTGCAACCGGAGATGAGTGCCTATGAGGTTACAGAAGCGCTGAAGGCAGAGCTGGCGAAGACTACCTATGATGTGGTTATTCTTAATTATGCCAACTGTGATATGGTAGGCCATACGGGTTTTATGGGACCGGCGATTCAATCAGTTGAAGCGGTCGACGCCAATGTAGGCGCGATAGTCGACTATATAGAGGAGCTTGGCGGTGTTGCCCTAATCACGGCAGACCACGGCAATGCTGAGGCGATGCTTGACCCAGAGGGGAATCCGATTACGGCTCATTCGACTAATCCGGTTCCTCTGATTGTTACCGACCCTGCTATAAAGCTAAAAGCGGGTGGCAAGTTGGCAGACATAGCGCCAACGATCTTAGAAATGATGGGAATCGAGATTCCGTCAGCAATGACCGGCGTCTCGTTAATCGATAACAGATAATATTAAATAAGGAGTGTTTCATATGACAATTATTTCTGATTTATATGCACGCGAGGTGCTTGATTCGCGTGGTAATCCTACAGTTGAGGTGGAGGTTGTTCTCGAGTCAGGAGTAATTGGTCGAGCAATCGTTCCTTCCGGTGCTTCGACAGGGGCTCATGAGGCTGTGGAGCTGCGTGACGGTGATCAGTCGCGTTACCTCGGCAAAGGCACTTTGCAAGCAGTCAAAAACGTCAACGAAATCATCGCGAGCGAACTAATCGATTTCGACGCACTGGACCAGCTGGGTATTGATCAATTTTTGTTAGAGCTGGATGGCACGCCTAACAAAGGCAGACTCGGCGCTAACGCTATTCTCGGTGTATCGATGGCAGTAGCGCGAGCGGGTGCTGAGGCATTGGGCTTACCACTCTACGTATATCTGGGTGGTGTAAATGCGAAGACTCTGCCGGTACCAATGATGAATATTCTGAACGGCGGGGCTCACGCGGACAACAACGTTGACATTCAAGAGTTTATGATTATGCCGGTGGGAGCTGAAGATTTCCACGAAGCCTTGCGAATGGGTGCTGAAATTTTCCACAAACTAAGTGCTGTTCTGAAGGGCAAAGGCCTAAATACTGCTGTTGGTGATGAAGGTGGCTTTGCACCGAATCTCGCTTCGAACGAAGAAGCAATTATCACGATTATTGAGGCAATCAAGCAGGCTGGCTACGAGCCAGGCACTGACGTTTACCTAGCGCTTGATGTTGCCGCTACAGAATTTTACCGAGATGGCAAGTACTTCCTTGCTGGTGAAGGTGTAGAGAAAACTCGTGAAGAGATGATCGATTATTACGAAGAACTTATTAGCAAATACCCGATTATTTCAATCGAGGATGGTCTGGCTGAGGACGACTGGGAAGGTTGGAAACTGATGACAGACCGGTTAGGTTCGCGTGTTCAATTGGTTGGCGACGACTTGTTCGTAACTAATACTGAGCGTTTGGCACAAGGAATAGCGACTGATACGGCTAACTCAATCCTGATCAAAGTTAACCAGATCGGCACACTGACTGAGACTCTTGACGCGATCGAGATGGCAAAAAGAGCCGGCTATACAGCGGTTATTTCCCATAGATCTGGCGAGACTGAGGACACCTTTATTGCTGACCTAGCGGTTGCAGTTAATGCTGGGCAGATCAAAACTGGCGCACCTTCACGGACAGACCGGGTCGCTAAGTATAACCAATTACTAAGAATCGAAGAAGAGCTAGCGCTGGTTGGCCAGTATGGCGGGCGTGCGGCTTTTTACAACTTAAACAAATAGACTGTTTGGAGTAAAACGCAGAAAAGCAAAACAAGGAAAAGCAAAACAAGGAAAAGGGAAGAGATAAATGAGAGAACGTTTAGCAGCTCGGAAGAGCTTGATAATTGATGGGAAGAAATATTCTTATTATTCGCTGGCGACCTTAGCAGAGGCTAAGGGTTCAGACCTGAGCAGGCTGCCGATTTCGATTAGGATTCTGTTGGAATCAGCCTTAAGGAACTATGATGGTTTAGCGGTGACGGAAGCGCACATCAACCAACTCCTAAACTGGGGAACTTCGGATGTTGCTGGTGGAGAGGTGCCTTTTGTGCCGGCTCGGATTATACTGCAAGACTTTACCGGTGTACCGGCTGTAGTTGACCTAGCTGCCATGCGTGAAGCGATGATGAAAATGGGCGGTAATCCAGCTCTAATCAATCCGATCATACCGGTCGATTTGGTGATTGATCATTCTTTGATGGTTGACAAGGCAGATTCAGCGGATGCGTTGGCTTATAACATAGATCAGGAGTTTGCGCGTAATCAGGAGCGCTATCTCTTTTTGCGTTGGGCGCAGGAATCATTTAGCAATTTCCGCGTAATTCCACCGGCGACCGGGATTATCCACCAGGTCAACTTGGAGTATTTGGCGGACGTTGTTGTGCGCTCGAAAAGCTCTGATGGAGCAACATATACTGACGGTGAAACGCGGACTGACGGTGAGGAACTCGTTTATCCTGATAGCCTGGTGGGCACTGATTCACATACGACGATGATCAATGGCTTAGGCGTACTGGGTTGGGGGGTTGGCGGTATCGAAGCCGAAGCAGGCATGCTGGGACAACCGCTCTATTTTCTTGCGCCGGAAGTTGTTGGCTTTAAATTGACAGGTAAACTTGCCGAAGGGGTTACGGCAACCGACCTAGCCCTCACGATCGTCGAATTACTCCGCAAGGAGAATGTTGTCGGCAAAATCGTTGAGTTTTATGGCGAGGGAATTGAAGCACTAAGCCTTGAAGATCGGGCAACAGTGGCGAATATGGCGCCGGAATACGGGGCGACTATGGGTTACTTTCCGGTCGACCAGATTACTTTGGATTATATGGAGCTGACCGGACGTGATCAACACCTAATCCGGTTAGTTGAGACTTATTATAAAGAACAAGGACTTTATTACACGGGAGATTCAGACCAGGTCCAGTATTCAGCTAAGCTCGAACTTAACCTCGGGACAGTCGAGGCGAGCGTCGCCGGGCCAAAGCGGCCCCAAGATCGAATCAAGCTATCCGCTGTGAAAACAGCCTGGGAGGCGGCCAGGTCTGAATTAGCGAGCCATCGTGAAGAGAAAAGCTGTGTGGCTGCACTCGATTCAGTTATTGGTGCAACAGACCAAGTTCGCGATGGGTCAGTGGTGATTGCGGCCCTTACTTCCTGCACTAATACTTCTAATCCAAGCGTAATGCTGGCTGCCGGTTTAGTGGCTGAAAAGGCGCTTGCACTTGGACTTCAACTACCAGCCTACGTCAAAAGCTCTCTGACACCTGGTTCACGGGTAGTTACCCGCTATTTAGAAAACGCTAAATTATTAGAACCACTAGAAAAGCTTGGTTTCCGCCTGGCTGGCTATGGCTGTGCGACTTGCATTGGCAATAGTGGACCGCTCGCGGAGGAAGTCGCTCGGCTGGTTCAGGATCAGGATTTAACGGTCGTTTCTGTTTTGTCGGGCAACCGTAACTTTGAAGGGCGGGTTCATCCATTGGTTAAAGCCAATTATTTGGCATCGCCACCGCTGGTTGTCTTGTATGCTCTGGCTGGTCGGATCGACATCGACTTGACAACAGAGGCGATTGCCTTTAGTGGAGAGGGCAAGCCGGTCTTCATGAGTGACCTCTGGCCGACTGATGCTGAGCTTGACGCTGTTGTAGCGGCTGCTGTTAATCGGGAAATTTTCGCGGACGAGTACCGCGATATATATAAGGCGAATACTCTGTGGAATCAGATTGCGGTTACCGGCGGCGAACTTTACAACTGGGATGAAGCCTCAACCTATATCCAGAATCCGCCGTTTTTCGCGGATCTAGGTGCCGACAAAGGGGCTACAGCAGGAGCCGATGTTGTGGTTACAGATCTAAGGAGTGCAAGCAAGATCGAAAATGCGCGAATTTTAGCTATCCTCGGTGATTCAGTTACGACTGACCATATCTCGCCGGCAGGAAATATTGCCAAAGACAGCCCGGCTGGTCGTTACTTACTAGAACGTGGAGTTAAGGAGCCTGAGTTTAACTCCTATGGCTCGCGGCGAGGTAATCATGAGGTAATGATGCGGGGAACCTTTGCTAATATTAGGATTCGCAATCGACTGGTGCCGGAACTAGTCGGTGGTATGACTAAATATCTGCCGACTGGTGAAGTGATGTCGATTTATGATGCAGCGATGCGCTATCAGGGAGATGGAACACCACTCGTTATCTTGGCAGGCAAGGAGTATGGGACCGGCAGCTCACGAGATTGGGCTGCTAAGGGACCGCGCCTACTGGGTGTGAAAGCTGTCATCGCTGAATCATTCGAACGTATCCACCGCAGTAACTTGGTTGGGATGGGGATCCTGCCACTAGAACTAGTCGATGAGCTGGATTGGGATCAGCTTGACTTAACTGGTGAGGAATTAGTTTCTATTACAGGGTATGAACAGGAGCTAAAACCACAGGCCATGGTTACGGTAGAGCTGAAGAAGGCCGATGGCTCTACAATTGATTTAGCAGCTAAGTTAAGACTAGATAGCCTAGTTGATATTGAATATTATCTAAATGGCGGGATTCTGCAGACTGTACTGAGAGAATTAAGCAAGTCATAACATATTATACTAGGAACCTCAACTGACATCAGGCGAGGTTCTATTAATAGAAAGGGTGAATAGCATGCTCCCAATCTATTTGGCTTTGCTTGCAAGCGCTGAAGAACAGAGCAAGTTCGAGGCGCTTTACTTCGAGTATCGACACCTAATGTTTTACATAGCGAATAATATTTTGGATGATCAGGGTCTTGCAGAAGACGCTGTTCATCAGGCATTTATAAAAGTTCTGGAAAATTTCGATAAGGTCGGAGAAGTTTCTTGTCACAAAACTAAGAGCTATCTTGTTACTATTGTTAGGAACACCGCAATTAATATCTATAATAGCCGCAAGCGCAGGCCAACTTTAGCGCTTGAGGAAATATTCTTTGCTGTTGATATCGGTCATGCGAACCAAGAGGACAGTATTGATGAATTGAGTGCCGCTATTCTGGAATTGCCGATCATCTATCGAGATGTTTTAAAACTTAAATATATTCAAGGTTTTTCCAGCGCAGAAATTGCTGAAATGTTGGATATTTCTGACGATGCCGTTAGAAAGCGACTGGAACGTGCAAGGGAAAAACTTGGAGAGATTCTAACAAAGGAGGATCTCACAAATGTTGATTAATTTAACCGGCGATATGTTAAGAACAGCCCTTATCAGGGCAGATACACTGGAAATGGAAGCTATCTCGTCAGATAAAATCGAAGAACATAAATTCTCAAAGGTTTTTGAGCGGAAAATGAGCAAGCTCATCGGAGAGAGTAAAGGCACAAGACCTACGAAAACAGGGTCTCCGGTAAGGAGGCGCGTGATTGCTGTCGTGACTGCAATTCTTCTTTTACTGGCTGCTACGATGAGTGTGTCGGCTTTGAGAAATGCAATCTTTGAATTCATAAGTGATGTTTATGAAAAATATACACATATATATTTTGAGGGAGAAATAGAAAAAGGACCAACCATTGAAAAATTTGTTGTATATAGACCAACTTATGAAGTGGAAGGATTTGAGTTGGTTACGGAAATCACTAAAAATCTTGTTTTGTTGGAATTTGCATGTGGGCAGGATTTTATTTCTTATAGCCAGGATTGGATTAAGGGTGTTTCTCTGCTGATAAACACTGAGGGTGTCGAGCTTGAGGAGTTTGAATTTAGAGGATTGCCAGCCAAATACTACTCTAATCTTGGAGTCCAAAACTTGCTCTGGTATGATGACAAATATTTGTATATGGTTTCGTCTACTTTAGATAGAAATACTGTATTTAGGATTGCCGAGAGCGTAGAAAAAGACATGATTCCTTAAATATTTAATTACAGTAATTTATATTTTTCAGTCACAAACCCCCATTTATAGTTGTTCTATTAGTAAGAACAATTAAAGAGGGGGTTTTATTATGGTCAAAAGAAGGTTTCTATATATCGCAATATTTATATTATGTTTTATGGTAGTTTCGACGACTGGTGCGTTTGCGATGGGAAAAACAGGCTTAACAACTGAACAGAACTTTTCGGTCCTTAATGCCTATACCAATCAAGTAAAAACCACACTCAGTATTTCAGCGAATGGAATAGCTACTGTATATAGCTTTGTACAGAAATCAACTAACGGTGAAGAAATCTATCTTTCCTCAACTCTGCAACGCAATAGTAATGGTTACTGGTCAAATGTCGAAAATTGGTTCGTATGTACAAATTCTTCATCAGCTACAATCAGCGAAGAATACCTGGTTACTCACGGAGAATACAGAGTGGAAACTAATTATTATGTGTCTGGCTATGATGGTGGCTATGATTGTGGAACGGTTTACAGTGCAGTTATAGACTATTAGCTCCTGACGCCATAATAAAAACAAAATACGTAAGATTATAGGGGGTGTAGATATAAAAAAATTAATTAATAAGATTTAATGTTTTGTAAAAGGGTTTTCGACAAGCTGTATGTAATGAGCATTTAACTTTTTTTATTAAACAAGTTTTTTATGAGAATAAATAGGTAATTTTGATTTAAGTGCGGTAAAAATAAGTTTGAAGAGAGGAGCATTAAGATGTTTAAAAAATATATTAAAATTTTATTGGTCACTATACTATTTATAGCAATGAGTTTTCCCCTTGTTTCTGCAAGCACAAGTACAAGCGAAAATTATTCTACCTCTACGCAAATATGTAGTAATACTGAGATTGCAACAACTTTCACCATCGCGAAAGGGTTTTTAATGCAATATTATTATGCAATCAATTTGGGCATTGATGGGAATGATCAGAGATCATTTTTAGATACACCTCAAATTGATTCAGAGCTTGCGAGATATTTGAAAGAAAAAATAAAAACAGAGCAGTACGTGGTTTCGACAGCAAATGGAGAAAAAGAGAATTACAAATTGGATTTTACTATATTAGACTTTGAGATTACTAACGGAAAAATATTTCTTTCAATAACGACTGAGGCAACTTATAATTACTTGGGTTTAAAGATAGAGTCTGGATTTGGAGAAATCACGAATATGGTTTTTGAGAAAACAGACTGTGGATATGTGTTAATTGACTGGTACACTCCATATGGTTACTACGATGGATATGTAAGGGGTTATTTAGAGAAAGATGTTTTGTTAGCAACTTTTTCTAAAACAAGATATATGGAATATGCAGTTATTCAAGAAGAATTACGTGAGAAGATTGTTAATAGCTTTACGAACCTTTATAATGAAGATGAATATGTAATTGAGATTGAGGCTGAGGAACGAAATACCCCAACTCGGGCAACACTTTACGCTTTAAATAGACCTAATATAGTAACCTATGCTAGAGATAATATAAAGGCTTATCCTAGTAGCGGAAACGGAGTTGTAACTTACTATGATTTTTCTTCTATACCAGGGAATTATGACTGTACAAACTTTGTGTCACATGCTCTTTTAGCAGGTGGCGCAGTAGTTTATGATACAAATAATTCTGGTATCTCGCCAACTGGGTGGTATTTCCGCGATATTAGCAATCGTTCTTCATCTTGGTCAGGAGTGCCTAATCTGTATTCTTTTTTAGTTAACAACTATGTTCAAGGTCCCGCTGGCACACATGTTGCTTATACAACATTTAATTGGTATTTGCCTAATCACCCATATGCAGTAGGGGATATTCTGCAATTTTATCAAAGCGGCTTATATAATGATTGGAGACACTCTACTATTATCACAGAATTCTATGAAACTAGCCAACCGAATGTAGTGGGTGCCCTAGTAACTGGGCGTACAGCTATAGGACAATATAATAATAACGATAAAGCTGAATTACTTTTTCCTGGGGATGATAAAAGAGTAATAAAACTGAGTGGTTATTACAATTAATTTTTATAAAGGGGGTGTAAAAATGAGTACAAGAAAAACGATTGTTTTACTATTAGTGTTTATCCTAATAGGCTTTATGGCTGTTGGGTGTAACGGCGGAGATGCTGGCAAGGAACCAGGTAGTAATGAAGCAAACGGTAGCAACGAAGCGAACGGGGGACAAAACGTAGAACCGCCGGAGTATTTGCTACACTGGGAGGATGGGCTATCATATTTGGATGTCGGAACTGCTTTTAAAATGTGTGAAAAAGCATTGAATGACTATCAACGGGCAATTTGGAATGGTGAACCAATAGACTTAGACTTATTTATAGAAAATGCTAACCTTAAACAATATTTGGATAAACAGATACAGGATCAATACGCTACCTATGGTAAAAAGAATACTGTAACAGATGTGAAAGTCAGTATTTTTGAGGCTCAGCATATTACTGACGCTGGCAAGAATTATATTTATCTAAAATTGCCTATCGCGATAGTTAAGAGTATCGGCGAAACCGGTGAAGTTTTCGAGTTCATCGTTGACAGCTCTAATGAGAAACTTGTAATTGCAGATTGGTACAATGCTAGTAAGGATTCGTATGACTTCTTGGTTCGCGGTGAGGGTGAGCAACTTGATAATCCGGAGATCTGGAATGACGAAGAATGGACAAGAGAGTTATTTAGTAAACAGAACGAAAAGTAATTAGGACTTAGCCAAAAGCATTAAGGGTTATGCAATGTGCATAACCCTTAATTTTTTGTCACAAAATCTCATTTACAGTTGTTCTATTAGTGAGAACTACTTTAAATGGGGGATTATGGTTAATAAAAGGTTTGTATACACTGCACTATGTATATTATATTTTCTTGCGATGATAACGACTGGAGTGTTGGCTATGGGAGAAATAAGCGAGACAACTGAGTAGAAACTAATTATTATGTATCTGGCTATGATTGTGGGCATGACAACGGAACGGTTTATATTATGGTTTTAAGCTATTAACAAACATGTAAAATCAAGGTTATGAGTATACTTGAAGTATTTAAAAACTAGTAAGAATAATCTAATTTAGAATTTTGTTTCATTAAAATATTTCAATAATTATTTTTATTAATTAGTCAATTATAAAACTAATAGTTCTCTTTTGTTTTGTGGCAATATGTCAATGTTTTTGGCTGTCATATTATTGATAAGTTGAGTGTCTAAGGACAGAGTTTTTAGGATTATAGAAAACATAAATTAATAAAGAGGTGAAAACCATGGTAAAACGATTTAAGATACAAGTTGTTTTTGTGATATTATTATGTGTGGCAATGGTGACAGGCAATTATGGGACAGAAACTATTTTTGCTGCCGGATCTAAGAATGAAGTGGAACCCAATAATGCACCATCGCAAGCAGATAGAACCTACAATGATTATGACAACTATGGTTATATTAGTACTTCAAGTGATGTAGATTGGTGGGTAGTAAATTTTTATTATAGTGGCTCTGCAAATTTTTTCTTAGGCAATATTCCAATAGGTTGCGACTATGATTTGAGGTTGTACCCAGCGGATGTTTCTATTCTACTGGGAAGTTCGTTGAAATATGGAAATGCAAGCGAGTTAATAACATATGAGGTTGCAGCCAATACGGATTATTATATACGAATAAATTCTAGTTCTGGCTCATCAACAAACTCACCCTATTTATTTAGAACGAAGGTTTATCCATCAAAAGTATTATCAACTGTACCACTTTATACACAAGAAGAGAGTAATACATGCGGAAGTGCATGCGGTAGAATGATATTAAAACATTATGGAATATTAGTATCAGAGTTGGATTTTAAAAATAAGGCAAATGATATAGCTGAACCTGGGCATGATTTTACATATGTATATGCAATTAATGGTGCAATAAACTATTATTTGTCAGTCAACGGGAAATCCACAAGGTACAATTATGTAAACGTTTCTGCGTATACAGATGAAGCCTACAGTAATCTACTTCTGACAAATATATTAAACTCACACCCTATCCAACTGCCTTTGAGAATTACCAACACATATTATTTTCCATATACAACTAATGGTCATTATGTTGTATTAAAAGGTATGAATTATTCATCTGCTACCAGTTCATATACTGCGGTGGTGAATGATCCGCATAATAATTACAGTAACACTTATTATTTACCGGTGTCTGCATTGTTTTCTTACAACAAAACCCATTCAGGTTATTTAATATGTGTAGATTAGTATAAGGAGTATAGTATATTTTTAATTTAGCAAAGGAGGGTTTGATATGAAGAAAATTTTATTTATTTTGCTGTGCCTGCTACTAGTTGTGACATTGTTTGCAGGTTGTGCACCGAGAGTAGAACCACCTGTAGAGAATGGTGCAGATAACAATGGAGACGCCAGCAATAATGGTAGTGAGATAAAGGGATTGCCGTCAGCCGGTGCTGGGGGAGATGATTTTGCAGCAAGTTACGAGAGTATACCTGAGGCAGCCTTTGTTAATGCCAGTACCATCTTGACATCCACCTTTCCTGTTTACCTTAATAAGTACCCCACAGGACAGGGAGGACCCCAATACGTGATAACTGATAGCTTAACAGATATGATGACTACTAAGCTTGAGCAATATTTGAACATTCTGTATGGAAAGAAAGGAAGCAACTACAATATTACCAAGCAAGAGGACGTGACATATAAAGTTATATATGACAATGGAGATATGAGCGCGATGTCCGGTGTAAGTGACATATCAATTCTTACTAGCGAATACAACATAGCGCAAGATGCTGTTAACGGGAACCTAGTTAATAATGAGATTATTAAGGCAGGCATTGAATATCTGGGTATTATTAATCCGCAGGTAAAAAAAGAGGTAGAGTACAATGTTAAAGACGAGCCCTATTCATTTCAATATATTATCACTGAAAGCACAGATGATATGTTTATGGATATCCTTAACTCTAGTTTTGAATATATAAAAATATCGTGTCATACAAACAGTGCTAGTGCTTTAGTTAAAATTGTTAAAACTCAAGAGTTAGAGAAGTATGGTGATTATCAAATTACTACATTTGATCAGGCTGTAGAGTATATCAAAGAGAATTATCCAAATATAGAGTCCAGCACTGCACAAGCAGAGATAATCTATAGTACAGTTGTACGGCCAGAATATTTTGTCCCTGTTTATAAGTTTTATGTTGAGGACACATCTATCAAAGACAAAGCAGCCCGTTATGGCATTATACAGATACCCATGGTGGATATAGACTCTAAACCAGAGATACCGCAGGTGACGGACGGAGAAAATGAAACTTATATAAAAATCACCGATGAAAAGATAGCGGCAGAACTTAAATTAATCCAAGAAGTACTAAAAGTTGGCAAAAGCAAAGAAGATATTGAATCAGCTTTTGACTCAAAGTATCATAAGCTGGTTATCCCAAGAGATGCACTTGATTTCCCGGATAAACGTGGACTTAACGACATCCATTTCTATGTATATAGTGACAAGAATAAATTTTTAAGTTTTGAAGTCGGAGAAAAATTATATGACGGTGAATATGAAATTGCGCTAATAACTGAGGTTAAGTCGGATTCTATTGTTAGTAAAGGACTTTCTCCTCAAGAAATTATTGTCGAGAGGACCGTTGATGATTTCATGTATTTTATGGATAAGTTTGTTGATAATTTGCTATTAAAAAGAAAATCTGGAATTCGTATAGAAATATTATATTCAGATAAGGACACAATTGTAGCTGCTAACGTCTTTTATGTTAACCAAGAAAATAAAGTTAACACGATCGCCTATAAATGGGATGGCGAAGTAATATTATACGAGAATGTGACCAGAGAAGAACATTATAGATCTTTTTAGTTAGCGAGTCAGCGTAAGTATAGTAAGGAGGTTATTGATATGAAAAAAACATTATTTATTTTACTAAGTTTGCTGTTAGTAGTGACATTGTTTGCTGGTTGTGCACCAAAGGTAGATCCCCCAGCAGATAATGGCGATGATATTGTAAACGGTGACACCGACGCGAACGGCGGAGAGAGCACATGGGCCGATGGGCTTGAGGCAGCTATCGATCCGCTAACCAAGGAGTACGGGCCTGATGGAGAAGAACTACCGCATGGTGATTTGTCTGCTGAATGGCGCCTTAAATACAATTATGAATTTTATGGTTTATCTTACTCGCTGTTCGAATCTGTTGGTGAAGAAAAAATCGATAATTGGATAGCTCAATTTGAACCAAGCAAAGGTGGCACCAGAAATACTGCAGAAGCAAACCTCTTAAATGCTATCAAGGAACTCGGACTGTCCAAAGAGGAGTTTATTAAGGCTAATAATTCGCAAATGTACCGGCCAGATGAGATTGATGCCCTCTATTCAGGGGATGAAAAGTTGCTTAACAGATTTTTTGTTAATCCATCAGCTCTTTTCTTTAACGATGAGATCTATACACCAACATGGCTTGCCCTGCATTCTGCCGGTGATTATGAAAAGGCGGGCTTAACAGTAGCTCGGCTAGAGGCATATCTTGCTGAGATGGAGCCTATCCAGCTGGCAGCCGAATATTTAGCAATAAAATCAGCATTGGTTAAAGCAGGTAAATTGTCTAACAAAATCACTTCAGATCCGGAATATTATGCACCATACAAGTTGAAATTCTATGGTTTAGACGATTTCATCTATACAATTGTTGACGAAGCTAAACTTGATAAATGGCGGGAACAATTCACGATTGAAGCGGTTGGCCGTGATCGCCGAGACGCTTATGAGGCGAATATTTTTAATTTAGTGCAGGAACTGGCTATACCGCGGGAAGCCTTCGAAAAGGCAAATAACGCAACTTACACCAAACAAGAAATCGATGCTATTTATTCGGGTAGCCTCAAGCAGCTGAACCTGGCTTTCGCCAGCTCATACGCTCTTGTTGACCCGACTAATGGCAACATCTATACGCTCAGATGGATGAGTTCCCAGCCGATCAGTAGGTTTGAGGAACTTAATATCAGCAAAGATATGATTTACAGTTACCTTAAGAATATTACTGACCCTGCTCTTGATGATATTTACCGCACGATAACAAACAAAATTTATACGATGGAATAACATATTTATTACTTGAACTTTATTTTCATCTGTGGTAAATTATCGGTATTGACCCAAATGGGAGGTGCAATTCTGTGTTAATTTTCTTTACAGTCTTATTGGTTTTATGTTCTTTAGGATTGATCGCGACTGTTCTGTTGCAATCAGGCAAGAGCGCCGGTCTATCCGGTAGTATCGGCGGTGGTGCTGAGCAACTTTTTGGTAAACAAAAGGCGCGCGGTATCGACGCTTTACTTGAAAAACTCACTGTAGTTTTTGCAGTTAGTTTTATTATCCTATCAATTGTGGTGGCTTATCTAGTTAAAGGTTAAGAGCCTGAAATAGCGAACACCGGTTGATGTGATTTAGCCAATTTAAGATAAGAGACAAAACAGTAGGCCTGCTTACTGTTTTTTTGCGTTAAGCAATGAAATTTTGTTGTTTTTAAGTTATGATTAGAATAGTAGTATAGCGCAAGGCTAATACGAAGCAAAGGGTGATTAGATGAACCGGTCACGAGAACTGACGAAGGACCAGATACTTGAATATATGCGAACTGAGAGTTACAAGCCGCTAAACATAAAGGAGTTAGAGGCTGTTTTCGCTATCTGCAATGCTGCTGAGTTTAAGGCCTTTGTGAAGCTGCTCAACCAGCTGGAGAATAGTGGCGAGATTGTCCGCACGAGGACCAATAACTTCGGGCTGCCTGAGCGGATGAACCTCCTGCGTGGCAGATTGCAAGGTCACGCTAAGGGCTTCGGCTTCCTGATTCCTGATGATGAGAGCGAAATGGATGTCTATATCCACGAGAAAGATATGAAAGGGGCAATGAATGGCGACCGCGTCATCGTACGCCCGATCTATAAAAGTTCCGGTGTCCGGCCGGAAGGTGAGATTATCCGGATTCTGACCCGGGCTAACACTGAAATTGTTGGCCTCTATAGCGGGGGTGAGCAGTACGGCTTTGTGATGCCGGACGACAAAAGGGTTTCCCGCGACATCTTTATCCCGCGCGGGCAGATGAAGGGTGCGGTTGAAGGCAGCAAAGTGGTCGTCCATATCACCAAGTATCCCGAGGGCCGCAAGAGTTGCGAGGGCGAGATTGTTGAAGTGCTGGGTCACCGCAACGACCCGGGCGTAGATATCCTGTCGATTATCCGCAAGTATGGGTTGCCGGAAGGATTTGCTGAAGGCGTGTTAGCCGAAGCTCTTGCTGTTCCCAGTGAGGTGAGAGCGGACGATATAGCTAAGCGGAGGGACCTGCGCGATCAGGTAATCGTGACGATGGATGGCGAGGACGCTAAGGACCTGGATGACGCGATATCGATTAAGCGCCTGCCTGATAAAGGCTACGAGTTGGGCGTCCACATAGCGGATGTTACCCATTATGTGAAGGAAGGTAGCGCACTTGACCGCGAGGCATATGAGCGGGGAACGAGCGTTTATCTGGTTGACCGAGTTATCCCGATGTTGCCGCAACGTTTGTCTAATGGGATTTGTTCACTCAACCCTGCTGAAGACCGGCTAACGCTGAGTTGCGTGATGCGCTTTGACTCGCATGGGGCGGTTAAGTCGCATGAGATTTTCAAAAGTGTAATTCGGAGCCACAAACGCCTAACCTACAATAAGGTTAAGGCTGTGCTTGTCGATCAAGACGCGGCTGCGGTCGCTGAATATGCGGAATACGTTGACCGGTTAGAGCTGATGCAAGAGCTAGCCCTGAAATTACGCAGCAAAAGAATGGAGCGGGGGGCAATCGACTTTGACTTCGATGAGGCGAAGATTCTTGTCGATGAGGAAGGCAAACCAACCGATGTCCTGCGGATTAAGCGGTCAATTGCTGAACAGATAATTGAGGAGTTTATGCTTAAGGCCAACGAGACTGTGGCTGAGCATTACTTCTGGCTTAATATACCTTTTCTGTATCGGGTCCATGAAGACCCAGCACCAGAGAAGCTGTTTGCTTTTGCTGAGTTCCTGTCGAGTCTTGGTTATCGGGTCAAGGGTTTAACGACTAACCTGCATCCGCGGACGCTTCAGGGCTTGTTAGAGGACATCAAAGACACACCGGAGGAGACAATCATTAGTACGCTCCTGCTCCGGTCGATGAAGCAGGCTCGCTATGACCATGAACCGCTGGGGCATTTTGGGCTTTCGGTTAAATACTATTCGCACTTCACATCACCGATTCGTCGTTATCCGGATTTGCAGATTCACCGGATAATTAGCGAATTGCTTGATAAGGGTGAGTTAACATCAGGTCGCATCGAATTCTTGCAGGGGCTCATGACGGTGGTAGCTGCCCATTCTTCAGACCGGGAACGGATAGCTGTCGAGGCTGAGCGCGAAACCGATGATCTGAAGAAGGCCGAATTCATGCTCGATAAGATTGGCGAAGAGTTTGAGGGTATCATTAGTAGTGTGACCTCTTTTGGGATGTTCGTTGAGTTAGACAACTTGGTTGAAGGGCTCGTCCACGTCAGTTACCTGACCGACGACTACTACCGCTATAATGAGAAGTTGCACGCCCTTGTCGGTGAGCGCACAGCGAAGATTTACCGAATCGGTGACATCGTGAATGTGCGAGTGGTCAAGGTAAATATTGATGATTATACGATTGACTTTGAGTTGGTAGGGCTGGATAACAATAAAGTTAACAAGAAGAAACAAGTGAAGCCGAGAAAGAAAGGGCATAGATACGATGAGCAATAAGGGCGTTAAGGTGGTTGCCACCAACAAAAAAGCATTTCACGATTACTTTATCGAGGAAACTCATGAAGCGGGGATTGTGCTGACTGGGACTGAGATTAAGTCGCTTCGGCTTGGGCGGGCTAACCTAAAGGATAGCTTTGCGCGGATAAGTGGTGGTGAGGTTTTTCTCCACAATATGCATATCAGTCCATTTGATCAGGGGAATCGCTTTAACCATGAGCCGACCCGGGCCCGCAAGTTACTGCTCCACCGAGAAGAAATTAGCAAGCTCATCGGTCTAACTAAGGAGCGGGGTTATGCCCTTGTTCCGCTAAAGATCTATCTCAAGGGCGGTTTCGCCAAAGTTGAGCTTGCGCTTGCCAAGGGTAAAAAGAGCTACGACAAGCGGGAGACGATCGCCCGACGTGATGCTGATCGCGAGATTGCGCGAGCTTTGCGCGAAAAGCAGAAGCAATAAAAAAAGGAGGATAGAGGACATATGAAAAAGAAATTGATTTATTTGTCAGTCCTCTGTATTTTGATTTCATTAAGTTTTGGTTGTAGTCCTACAGGGCTAAATGAAAATGGTGATGCAGATGCAGCAAAGAGGCCTGTGCAGGAAGTAAGAGTTGTTAAAGAAATAAATATTCCGGGAGATATGCCGTTTGTTGACTATAATGACCCTGTGTTAGTAGATAATCATATGTATATCTGTGTCAATGATTCCTACGCATTAACCAATAAGGTTATTGATTATGATATTGATACACAAGAATACTCCATAATATTTGAGTCTCAGTTTACTGAAGCCAATCTTCAACGCACAATGGCTAATGAAAAGTGGGTAATGTGGATAGATGCTAATCTCATTTTTTCTCGAAGTATCATTTATGTGTTTAATAGAGAAACAAATGAAATAGTGAAGCTGGCAGATTACAACCCCTCTGTTCAGCTGACGGCACCTTATCTTTCTGGTGATTACGTGGCTTGCATCGTAGTTCAGGACTATGCAAATCTAGAAAAACGTCAGGAAATCATGTTATGGAATTTAGATACTATGGAAAGTTATAAGGTTGCAGAAATTACGGAACTTAGTTTTTATAACAATTTTGTTTTTATTAATAGTAATCAGGTCTTGTGGACAGACTCTGCCGATGGTGTAGGGTATTACAAGATTTATGACATTGAAACAGGACTAACTAAAGAAATTGTATCGCCATATGTTTATCCTGGCTATGCCATGCTTGTCGGCAAAAAAATTTATTCAATTAATTTTCAAGACTATCGTTATTGGGGCAGCCAAGATTTTGGATATTACGATATTGCCACTAACACATATAACTCATTAATGGAAACTTTAGGAACACGTTCAATAGGTGGATTCAGAGTCAGTAATGATTTAGTAGTTGTAAGGGATAAATATAATGTATTAAAGATTATTGATGTTGTAAACGATGAACTTCTAAATTTCAATATTTCAACTGAGATAATAGACACTATAAATGTTTCTAGTGATGGAAGAATTGTAATAGGACGCGAACAATTGGGAACGCGGAATATAACTCTATTTATCCTTGAAGCTGTTGGTGGTTAAAATGGAAGTAATTATGTAATGTGTTATTAACGTGACTTTCCAGATTGTATAATCGGATTCATTGAACAGGGGATTATCTTTATATTTAGCAAGGAGGATAGAGGACATATGAACAAGAAATTTATTTATTTGTCAGTTCTCTGTATTTTGATTTCATTAAGTTTTGGTTGTAGTCCTACAGGGCTAAATGAAAATGGTGATGCAGATGCAGCAAAGAGGCCTGTGCAGGAAGTAAGAGTTGTTAAAGAAATAAGTATGCCGGGAGATATCCCGTTTATAACCTATAGAGATCCTGTATTAGTTGGCGATAACATGTATGTTTGTGTTAGCGATTCTTACGGACCAATCAATAAGGTAATTAATTATGATTTTAATAGAAGGGAATATTCGATAGTATTTCAATCTCAACTTGCCGATCCCATTCTCACGCATACAATGGCAAATGATAAATGGGTTATATGGTTAGAGCACAACGGAGCTGGGTTACATAATACTATTTATCTATTAAATAGAGAAACAAATGAAATATTGAAGCTATTGGAGTCAAATATTGGCATTATCTCACCACGTCTTTCTGGAAATTATGTGACATCAGTTGTACCGCGTGATAAAGAAGTACTGGGCTCGCAGCGTGATATAATATTATGGAATTTAGATACTATGGAAAGCTTTGCAATTTCAGACTTTGGGGAACTAAGTTTTTATAACACCTTTGTTTTTATAAATAACGAGCAGGTCTTGTGGACGGACTCTGTCGATGGTGTAGGGTATTACAAAATCTATGACATTGAAACAGGATTAATAAAAGAAATTGAGGCACCATATACTTATCCGGGTTATGCTATGATGGCCGGTGAAAAAATTTATTCAATTAATTTTCAAGATCACCGTTATTGGACAAACCAAGATTTTGGATATTTCGATACTTCCACCAATAAATATAGCTCATTAATGGATGTTTTAGAGGCAAGGTGGATAGCTAGATTTAGAGTCAGCAATAACTTGGTGGTTGCAATGTATGAAATGGATGAGAAAGGTGTAATAAAAATTATTGACGTAATAAATGATAAAGTTGTAAGTTTCAGCAATCCTCTCGATGCTGTAGATAGTTTCAATCTTTCTATTGACACTATAAATATTTCTAGTGATGGAAGAATTGTTATAGGACGCGAACAATTGGGAATGCGGAATGCAACTCTATTTATCCTTGAAGCTGTTGGTGGTTAAATATGATGCTTTGTGTTATAATAAAGCGCACTCAATCTGGGGGCGTTCTGGATTCGACGGGGATAGGTCGAGCATTAGTAGCGAGTCGAGGGGTCGCGGACCTCGTTAAAACGCGAAAAGCCAATAATAACTGGCAAAACTAACAATAACTACGCTTTAGCTGCTTAATCACAGCTTGCGTGCTCTATCACTTCATCGCCCATGTGGCGTGAATAGGGCTCAACCTTAGTGGGATACGCTGTTCATCTTCCGTCTGTAGATGACTGAAGAGATTAACCAGACTAGCCGGTTAGATAGTTCGCTATTTCATAGTTTAGCCGGCGAATAACTCGCAAATAGCTGCACTCGGAGAGGCTAATGTGTTGATGTCTTCGGACAGGGGTTCAAATCCCCTCGCCTCCACCATAATTTTTTGTCGAAAAAAGTCGATTGATGTAAAACAATTGGCTTTTTCTATTTTCTGATAAATTAAATGCAAAAAATTGATATTGAGAATTGGTAGGTACAATATAAGTGATTGACTATAAACGAATTTATGAATTTTTTTATGTGTCCGCTTAGAAATATAATCACAATGTATTTCGTTTGTGTATATTTTGTGATATACTGAATATACTTAAGTGAGGTGATTTCTAATGGCTAAGAGTGCAAGCATGTATATCCGTATAGACCCACAGGTAAAGGCTGATGTAGAGGCTATTTATTCCCGGTATGGCATGACCCTTACGGACGCAATTAATGTATTTTTGTACCAGTCAAGAAATATCGGTGGTCTACCGTTCGATTTGCGTCCATCTACTCCTAACGCTGAAACATTAGCAGCTATAAAAGAGGGAGATGAGATTATTAAGTCTGGCAATGGTAGATTTATAAATGCGGATGATCTACTGAAGGAGCTGAAATCCTGATGTTAATTGCCGACTACACAGGGCAATTTAAGAAAGATTACAAGTTGGCAATGAAGCGTGGGTTTGACATTTTTCTGATTGATAATTTAATCCGAGACTTGATAAACGAAAAACCCTTACAAGCGAAACACAAAGACCATGCTTTGTCCGGAGACTATACAGGTTATCGGGAATGGCGTTATTGTTTTTGAACGAACAGGCTCACACTCAGATTTATTTTAAGGATTTATTTTTTAATGGAAATGACTATGATGCGATGCAATCTATAAAACTAATTAAACGTAGGACAGATATGAGCATTGCGAAATAAATTATGGCATCTTTTTTGACCTAACTTCTCGAATCTAAACCATGTTATTGATAGAATGACGAGAAGAGAAAAAGTCCAGTATTATTGGACTTTTTTCGCATTTCAGAGGGAAAACCACACCGTTTTGTGAAGCGTTATTATATTTTTTTTCACTTTTCCGTGTCATGATGCACCAGCCATGAATTTGCCCCAGTCGGTGTACGCCGGAAGGCGGCGGGTTTTTTTGTGCTCAACGGATTATATTGCAAAACATAAAAAGTTTAATAAACATATTTTGTAAATATCAATTATTAGAGTTATCATTACCCACCCTATAAACAAAGAAATATTTAACATAATAAAAATAGGTGAAATTGTGCGACGGTCACATGGGAAAATGATGCTGAAAAAAGGTAAAAATTTTTGAAAACCTATTGACCTTCACGCAACGTCATAGTTTATATTGTATACGAGATCATTTAATGGCCAAAGAGTGATCGAGAAATAAGGGGGATAAGAATATTAAGATTAGTATTCTGGATATAATGCAATACAAGCCTATTTGAGTAAAACGGGCAAAACGATTGCAGAAGTGACCAAAGCCATCATTGGTGAGGAAGATATCGCAAAACAGCCCGGTTATTTTACTACTAATTAAGAAGGGATGATTATGGAGTATAGTATCAATAAGCTGGCAAAGTTGGCGGGAGTCAGCACCCGCACCCTGCGTTACTATGATGAGATCGGGCTTTTATCACCGGAACGGATAAGTAGTAACGACTACCGTGTGTATGGTCAAAAGGAAGTTGACCTACTCCAGCAAATTTTATTTTACCGCGAACTCGGTGTATCGCTTGATGAAATCAAAAATATCGTATGGTCGAAAGACTACGATGGTATAGTGGCGCTGCAAGGTCATCTATCGGCCCTAAAAGCAAAAAAAGAGCAAATAGAGCTATTGATTACTGGTGTGGAAAAAACTATTGCCGCATCGAAAGGAGAGATTTCTATGAGTAACAAAGAAAAATTTGAAGGTTTCAAGCAGAAGATGCTTGATGAAAATGAAAAGCAGTATGGCAAGGAAATCCGTGAAAAATTCGGCGACGCCATTGTAGATGCCAGCAATGCCAGAATGATGGGCTTGACGGCTGAGCAATATGAGAAAGTACAGAATTTGTCCTGTCAAATAAACGATACCTTAAAAACGGCTTTTGAAAATGGGGACCCGTCAAGCGAACTTGCGCAGAAGGTATGTGCTTTGCATAAAGAGTGGCTAGGATATTTTTGGGACCACTACTCAAAAGAAGCACATCTTGGACTGGCGCAGAGCTATGTGGATGACCCTCGTTTCAGAAAGTACTATGACGCCGTTGCTGTAGGTTGTGCTGAATTTTTGCGCGATTCCCTTAAGATTTACTGCGAATAACTTATGCCATCGCTTCAATGAATCAAAAGGACTTGAACCCTTGCAGGTTGGGTCCTTTTGTTTATATAACATTACATTGACATAATGATAGTGTCATTGTAAAGTAAGTTAAAGAAGAAGGAGTGTATTGATGTCGGTATTGCTGTAAGGACTTAGGTTAATGGCATGAAATGAGCAGTTGTTCTGCTCATGTTTGTGTTATCAAAAACTGCCTTATAGATTGAATGAACATCCATTATTTATTATGGTGTGATTTGTAGCGCAGTAGAATGCTGTGCTTTTTTGTTTCTTTCTATAAGGCGATGATTTAGAAAGGAAGGAATACTATGTACACATTTACAAATCAGTTTATTTCTAATGATAAAAATATTGAGTTCCTAAGAGCCGCTATGATGGGGCCAAACGCCATGCGCGTAGCGGAAGAATTAGCGTCATACTTAAACATCAATAAGAATTTGCGAATACTTGACCTCGGTTGCGGGTGCGGTCTTTCTACGCTATTGTTAGTGAAAAAATATGGCGCGTCCGTTTTCGCCGCCGATCTTTGGATTTCGCCAACTGAAAACTATGAGCGTTTTGAGTCTATTGGGATTGATGATAAGGCCGTTCCGATATGTGTGGACGCAAACAAAGGGTTGCCTTTCGCAAACGGATATTTTGACTTATTGTTCACCATGGACGCTTACCATTATTTCGGCGATACGGAGAAAATGCTTCCGTCGCTCATTCCTTTTGTGAAAAAAGGCGGCTATATCGCCATTGCTATTCCGGGCATAAAGTATGAATTTGGGGAAAATGTCCCTGATGGAATGAAGCCGTTCTGGATTGATGAGGTGGCAAGAACTATACACTCCCTTGATTGGTGGAAAGATTTGTGGAGCCAAGCAGAGGGTATTGAAATAGTAGATATTCGCGAAATGAGTTGTTGTAAACAGGCATGGGATGAATGGCTTACCAGTCCTAATCCCTATGCCGTAAACGATAAAAAAATGATGGAAACTGAAAATGGACAGTACTTTAATTTCGTTCAGTTGATTGCTAAAGTCATTTGAATATATTCAGCATAATGCTCAGTACTTGAAAGTCATCTTTAATTTTCACTTAATGAGGACTTAAACCTTCGTGGTTTAAGTCTTTTTGCTATTATAGTTTTTAATGTAACAAACACTGCTCGCATTTGACGTCATAGCTGAATCATGCTATAATTCAGCTATCAAAAAATAATGGGAGAGATGCTTATGATTATTAAGTCATCAGCAGAACTACGAAATAATTACCGAAAGGTTGCGGACTTTTGCATTAAAAGCAATGAGCCGGTTTTTCTCACCAATAATGGGGAAGGTGAGTTGGTTGTTATGTCAATTGGTGCATATAATAAGCAACAGCAAAGCTTGAAGATTCAAAAAGATCTTCTGCGAATGGAGGCTGAAAAGGCTGTCGGACATGTGCGTTATTCGTTTGCACCAGAGGTTTTAGGGGAAATGCGTAAAATCATCGATAGAGCCAAGGTGGCAAATCGTGAGTGAAATTGAGAAGACCTACGATGTGGATGTAAATGATTCCGCGAAATTGATGATGCTTGAGCATATAACTTTTTTATCTCAAGTAAGCATTACAGCTGCTGAAAAGCTATATGAGAGCTTTGAAAAAGCATTTGATTCACTTTCAAGGTTTCCTCACAGATGTCTTGTGTTTGAAACTCCTTATACTGTTTTTGAATACCGGCGCTTGGTTGTTGACAGGTATGTCTTACTTTTCATCATAGACGCGAAGAAAAACATAGTACATGTCGAATACATATGGGATTCGAGACAGGAGGACTACAATGGATAGATATCAATGTCCGGTCTGCGGTGCTGAGAAACAAACTTTTAAAAAGCTTGAGAATAGGTAATATATGAAAGCAGGTAATATAGATGGAAGAACTATTCAGGTTGCTGGGGAACCGAGAGGTGTTAAGGATTGCGAATCTTTTACTAAAATCTCGGAGGGTAACTTTGTTGGAATTGGAATTATTGTTGGAGCTTGATATGGAGTTACTTAAACAAAGATTGGCAGACCTTGTGGAACAAGGCGTAATCTATTCTTTTGCGACTGAAGAAAGGCAATTTTATCAACTGAATCCGCGTTTTGTTGAAGAACATGAACAATTGTATGATTATTTACTTAATAAAATGAAATCGCACGTGGTGTTTTTGTCAGATTTGAATCGATTTAATCGTTATCGTTTGAATCGTTTAACAGAGCAGGATATTCGCGACAATCGCGAGCGCGTGCTTAATATTGTAAACTGATGCTGAATGTAACAAATTATAGTATCTACAAAAGACTAGTGGTATAATTGACGCATATGAAGGTTAGTCCTTGATATGCGTTTTTTATTTGAAGAGGAGGGTCAGATAATGGCTAGATCCCGTAGAAAAAAATTCAAATGGTCTTCAATGGGAGAATATATCAAAATTGGTGCAGTAGCTGTACTTAACACATTTAATCGTTTTCCGCTTACTGTACTACTTTTCATTTCGCTGTCAGTCGTTGTACTGATGCAGGTGGAGAATTCATATAACAATGTGGAGCTATATGATCTTCTTAACAGATTGATTGGGGTTCATGTGCTTGTAATATCTCTATCATTTGCTGTAGAGGCTCTGCTTGAACGCTTTGCTCAGGGTAAATGGTTAGTGCGCATACCGGTTTACTTGCTTGAACTGGCGCTCGGATATGCATATTTTGAATTTATCTATTATGAAATGAATTATGCTGCAACACTACAATTATTGCTGTTGACTGCGGCTCTGATGTTTGTCTTTTTAGTAGTGCCCTACTTTTTCAAAAGAGAGAATTATGAGTTGTTTATTAACCGTCTCATAACACATCTGGTTGTTAGCCTATTTTTCGCAGTTGTTATTGGTTTAGGGCTATCGGCAACCGTGTTTGCGGTTGAATCGTTGCTATTAGAAAACTTGCGCAGTGAAACCTATGCTTATGTGTGGGTCTTTGCGATGTTGATTTTTGCGCCGATTTTCTTTATGGCCGGTATTCCGCATCGTGATGAAGAATTTACGCTCGCCAATTTTAACAAGGTGTTAGAAATATTAGTTCTGTATATTGTTATGCCGCTCTTAGTAATCTATTCGGCGGTTCTATATACTTATTTCGCAAAGGTGCTGATTACTCAAGATTGGCCTAAGGGAATCGTGTCGTACCTTGTTGTCTCTTATACGGCGATCGGTATTCTGATGATTTTCTTAGCAAATCCATTTCGTAAGACTAATCGCTGGGCGCGAATATTTACCAATGGATTTACTTTCCTCGTGTTACCGCTCTTAGCGATGATGTTTGTTGCGATCGGCATTAGAATTAATCAATATGGATTTACAGAGAATCGTTACTTTATTGTTTTGATAGGTATCTGGTCGGCTCTTGCGGTTCTCTATGTTATTTTTAATCGTGGCAAAAACAATGTTTTCTTGCCGTTACTGTTAGCGGTTTTTCTTGCGGTTGCGGCAGTTGGTCCGGCAAGTGCAGCTAACATTTCGATGAATAGCCAGGCGGAACGCTTCTATGCGGCAATTGAACCGTATGATATTTTGCGTGACGGAGTAATTACACGGACAACGAAGACGATTAGTGTCGAGGACCAAAAGGAAATAATCGGCTCTTTGGAATACTTTGACCGCTCTCATAGTTTAGCTGATCTGAAGTATTTGCCTGAGAGCTTTGCGATGGCACAGCTTGAAGATTATCTTGGTTTTAAACAATATGACTGGAGCGATGGTCGTTATAAGTATTTTGAATATTACCGTGAGGAACCGTCTTTGGTAATCATTGATGGATATAATATTTTCGGACAGGTTCAGATGTATCGTTATATTATGGACGATACAATTGCTTCGATTACCTATGCTGACCAAGAATATGTGATTAAACGAGATGGTTTTTTCAATCTGATGATTGAGCGTGACAGCGAGTTGATTTATCAATCTGACATGGCTGCTTATGTTGAGACATTATATCAAGAGCATTATAACGAAGTTGATAAAGGTGGTCGGATAACTGATGATTTGACTTTACTCGACGAGAGTGAGAAATTGTCTGTTTTCTATCAATTCACGATGATATCGGCATCAACCAATGGGGATGATCAAGAATTAAGGGTTGAGAATTTGCAAGCAAATATATATATTAAGGTAAAAGATGAATAATTGTATTAGATAGAGAGAGACAATTGAATATAAAAAATAAGAATAAACAAGGGGAAAATGATGGAGAAAGAGAAAAAAACTTGGTTACTGCGTTTACTTATTCAGGTTAGTTTTATTGTGTTTTTTGTTTTATTTTTGGTTCGATTTGAACCGAATCGTAATTTTATGTTGGTTGCTGCGTTAACGGTTGTGCTAATTACTTTGGTGTTTCGCACGGGGTTCTGTGGATGGCTCTGTCCGCTCGGCACGCTTCTCGACGCGATGAGGAAGTTTGGCGTCTTTATTGGTGGGCTTAGTTTTATGAAACCGATTAATCGCAGATATCGACGTTTTATTCGCAATAATCGCGAACTGTTAGATAAGATAGATCGCTATAGTAGATTCTTCAAATATATATTCTTGCTATGGATTTTACAGTCTGCTATATGGGGATTCATGACGATTAAGAGTGGTAGCGAACATGGAATAGTTGCTGTGCTGCCAATCGTGATTATTATGCTTGTGCTGGGTATTTTTATCGATCGAGCGTGGTGTCGTTATCTCTGTCCGCTCGGCGGACTAATCGGTCTGTTTGGTAGAGTTGGTTTATCGCAGATTGAACGCAATGCTGACACTTGTATCGATTGTAATCGGTGTACACGAGCATGTCCGTTAAACATTGATGTGGCTAATAAAGTCGCAGTTAATGATTTAGATTGCAATACTTGTCTGAAGTGCGTTGAAGTTTGCCCGGTCGATAAAACGCTGGATCTGCGCTTCAAGTTTAAGGAGAAATCTAAGATAGCGAGCCCTGTATATGGTCTAATCGTTTTAGTATTACTGATGGGTACGTTGATTACTACACACCTACTGGGAATCTGGGATGTTAGTGAGCAGACCGGCGAAAAATTCAAGAAAGAACATGTGATGATAGATAAGGAGATCGAATAAGGAAGGGAATGATTAGATGGTTTTACTTAGTGGTGTGATCTTAGCGGCTGGTATTATCGTGCTTGGGCTTGCGGTTTTTAATGGCCTTAGACATCGAAGCAGAGAACTGTTTATTTGGTTGCCGGGAATCACTCTTATTGTAATTTCTTTTTTGCTTGACTTGCTTGCGGAAATAGAACTTAAATCGGAAGCTGCGCGAACTGCAGAACATCTACCGGGCGACTACTTAATCGGTGCGGTTGCTCTAACCTATGCGGTACTATCATCGTTTCTGTTGGCGCGAATCGATCCTAACAAGAAGATTTATCCGTATTATGCGTTCTCGACTATCTTTTTAGGATTGTTTACCTTATTCACGATTCAATTCGGCGGGACGGTCAATAAGGTGTTGACGATGCCATTATTTTATTTCATCGGTATAGTGGCGGTCGGAGTGATTTTCATCTATCTCTTTAAGGAAAAAGTTACAGGCCTGATGCGTTTACTTGGCAATCTTGGCTGGGTCATTATTCTTGTCGGTTATTGGTTACAGTTTACGCTTGATGGGTCTGCACTTTTTGCAAAAATTATAGTATTGTTGGGCTTGGCTGCAATCGGTGCGTATATATATAGTTATAAGCGACCGGAAAACGTTTAATAAACGGTGGTCTCTTTCATAATTAATACACACTTCGTCCACATCTTTGTTGAAAATTAGGCTAATTTATTCGTTTATTATTTGATATAATTAACATGGTATTTATATAGTAACCTATAGATTCGACTTATGTATGTTTTGTCGTTGTACATAATAAGGAGGGATGTAGTAGGTAGATTAAATGAGTTTTAGGTTTTAAAGTATTTAATAAAAGGAGGTTATTAAAAGATGAAGTTATCATCAAGAATTCAATTATTATTAGCTTTAACCGTAGCAGTAGCAGCTGTATTCAGCTTAATTTCTGGTATTGGAACTGTTTGTCTTGCGTTCAAATTTAGCGCATATCCAATGTTCCCAGGATTAAAACCATTTGTACCGGCGCTACAATTGATCACTATCGTTACCTTAGCTGTTGGATTTTTACTTGCAATCTTAGCATATGCATTCATTCGTGGAGAGAAATGGGCTTATTACGGTTCATTAATCGTTTTACTAATCGGTTTTGGATTTGGTGCATGGCACATGTACATTTCTCAAACAGGTCGTGGCGGTGTTGCTCCTGGTAACTTAAGGGTTATTATTGATGCAGCTTGTATCGTTCTGTTGTTGATTGTTCGTCTTCCATTCATTTGGAACAAACTTGATCTTACCCATCCGCTTGGAACTCACAAAGGTTCTTACAATAACCCTATAGGGATGGCGTTTGGTCTAATCGGCCTTGGCCTGCTTTCTACACCTCTATATGCGGGTGCAGCTCATACATTTGGCGAGTTAAACTTAATGGAAGTTATACTGCCTGAACTTTATGCTATCGGTGGTATTTTCTTAGCTTTAGGCGTAACTTTAGTAGTATTAACTAAATTCGGATTTACAATTGAAAGAGGTTTAGCTTACATTACTAAAAAGTCGTCTGTTGATAAGGCTTAAGAGGTTCGGTAGCAGATAAATTAATTTAAAGGAGGTAGGATTTAATGGGTGGTTCTTTAGGTTCATTAAATATGGCCATTTATTCGTTTATTCTAATGTTTTCAGTTATTTTAATATTGCTTATGATTCACAGACTTTACAACACACCAAGAGTTGACATTGCTTTATGGTTTGCAGGAACAGGTGTTTTAACGGTTGCTGCTTGGATTTACACAGCCGGTAAACATCAGATTACAGAGAAAGTAAAAGGTCTTGACGTAACAGGTTGGAACCCTTACTACATTGCTCTGTTTGCTTTAGTGTTAGCGTTTATGTCTGCTGGTACATTGGCAGCACTTGATAAGAAGCAAAAAATTGCTCCTTACTACACAGTATTAGCTCTTATTTTAGCTGTTTTAGTTGGTTATACTGCAACTTATGGCGGCGTTCCACTAGAAATCTGGACACCAAACTTATTCATGATCCTTGCAGTAGTAAGTGCTGCTATTATGGTATTAGGTCCGGTTTACGGATTTGCAACTAAGAAAATGGATATTCATGCTATCTGGGGTGCTTTAGGCTGGGTAGTTGTTTTCGTAGCAGGTTTCATGATTCATGGCAGATATGCTCCGGCAAACGAAGTTGCTGCGCACAAAGCTAATATGGATCCGGCTGCGGTTGAACAATTCACTACACAACTAGCAAATAACCAAACAATAATTTATGCGGTTCTACTAGTTGCTTTCTTATTACTATTCTTAGAGCAAGTTCTTACAGATTGGAAATTCTCTAAAAAAGATAAATAAGATTGGTGATAGTTAAATTAAAATATTCAACTTGATTGATTAGGTTGAAACAAGAAAAGCAGTGTCCTTTCACTTAGGACATTGCTTTTTCTATATGTACAAATTCATGAAGACGGCAAAAAATGCTTGAATCTGGAATGGTGATAGCATATAATTGTCGTGAGATGGAAAAGGTGAAATCAGATAATACATATAGTCCGTATGGGCAGATATATTTTAGCTGATTAAGTTGTGGCTAAGGTGTAGTTTGGCTATTGTTTATTTAGGTTTAATTAAGTTTTCAAATATTGGGGCTTAATTAGATTGAAGGAATAAATAGTATTATTGCAAGGGGGCGATAAAAAGGTAAATTTAATTGTTTGTAGCAATAATATTCGAGTAGATAGATAAAAAATAAAAAATGTGGGAGGTTTTTCTTTTGAAAGAGAGAACAAGAACTGGTTTTTGGGTTTCATTAATTTTTGGTCTATGGGGATTACTTGGTACATTTTATGTATTTGTAATCAGAGATCATTGGCATGACACATGGGTTGCAAAAGCAGGTAACTATAGTGAAGCTTTAGGCATAAATCGCCTTGATGAAGTTTTTATTATTAAGTACATGTTTCCTGCATTCCATGACTTAGCTGCTGTAGGTGGAGTATTAATGCTTGTTGCAGCATATATGTTCTGGAAAAAGTATAGCAAAGCATGGCACGTGGGAGTTGCCGGAAGCTTAATCGCTGTTCAAGGTACATTTTTCTCACAAATAGCCTCTGCAAGTGCCGGTATTTTTCCTTGGTACACAATCGTAGCATTACCAAACTTACTTGCGTTCTTCTTGTACATAACAATAGTACGCAAATTCCCTGGTAAAGCGATTGCATTTGCAGCTCTTAATGGAATGATGTTCGTTCTTGCACTAATGAACGGAGTCGCTTCCGCAAGTAGAATGTCACAAAAATCGCTTTTATCACATATTAATTACCCAGATCACATTGGTGTACCGGAGAATTTGGCAATGTTTGCATCAGTACAACAACTAAACTGGGTGGGGATGATAGCTTGGGGAGTATTCCTTCTGGGATTCCTCTATCGTAAGAAATGGATTCTGCCAATCGGTGTGGGTGCTGCAATTTTAAACATCATTGGTGGAATGCCACTAGGTATTGATAGCATGATGGACGGATCAATATTCTCATTGTTCTTATTAGGTCCAATTTTTGCTATAACAATTTTAACAATCATCTTAACAAAACGTGGTTCCAAATTTTTAATAGGTGATTGGGAACCAAAATAAAATTTCTCTATTGATGCAGTTAAATTTTACTGTTGTCTGTCAAGGCACTAAATAATTAGTTGCTTTTAGACATAAATAATTAAATAAGGAGGTGTCAGTATGAGAAAAACTAGTATTGTGTTGTCACTGCTGTTAGTAATCGCTCTCCTCGCAGGTTGTGGCGCTTTACCGGCAGAGAATCCTGCAGTATTAGAATACAGATCATCAGGTATTGATCCGGACTCATGGGTATTAATCCCAGCTGGCGAATTTTTCAAGGGGCAGTTTACACAAAAGGATGCCAAAACTGGCCAATTGTTTAAGAATGGTTATGTTGACAAAGATTTTGAGATCAAGGTTGTACCTGTAACAAACGCTGAATATGCAAAATATCTTGGCGAGGCTTTAAAAGCCGGTACGATTACAATTGGCAGCTATGCAAGCACCTATGGTGGCATGGATTATGAATATGATTCTAACCAAGTTGTAAGCGGCTTCTATCCAGGTGATGTTGATGACTTTGATGGTCTTCGTCATGAGTTTTTAATTGAGCCGGGTGACTATCCACACATGATTCTTGATGACCCTGCAAGCCGCATTAACTTTGACGGCTCTAAATTTACTGTCAAAGATGGTTATGAAAATCACCCTGTAACAATGGTGAGTTACTATGGCGCATGGGCATACGCTGAATTTTACGGATATCGCTTACCTACTGAAGATGAGTGGGAAAAAGCAGCTCGTGGTTCAGAAGATGATCGTCCATTCCCATGGGGAGATGAAATTGGGCACGCTTATTTAAACTATTATCACAGTGGCGATCCATTTGAAGGATCAGATGGCGTTAGTGATACTACACCAGTAGGTTTCTACAATGGTAAAACTTATGGAACATTTAAGACTGAAGATAACTCTAGCCCATATGGCGTATATGATATGGCTGGAAACGTTGGTGAATGGACCGGAAACAAACCTTTCGGATATCACTACCGAAGAATTAAAGGCGGAAATAAAGGAACCTATGAGATTGACGCTCGCGTTTGGAAAAAAGATAATGCAGATCCAAGATTCAGAAGCCCAAGCGTTGGTTTCCGTGTTGTAAGAGATCCGCAAGTACAAGAAGAAACACTTCCACAATAAATTAGGAGGTAAGCTTAATGACTAACGAGCAAGCTACCAATAATAAAATAGGAAAAATGAATCTCTGGCAATGGATTAAGGAGTATTCTATATTGATTAAGCCAAGACAGACAGCACTACTAATGGTGACTGGTTGGGCTGGATTTAGCAGTGCCAGATGCCCTGTAGTCGGCTGGGAGTTATCATTAGCTATTTTGGGTAGCCTCTTTCTTGCAATTGGTGGTTGTACGATATTCAATATGGTCTTTGATAAGGATATTGATACGATAATGGGCAGAACGAAGAAAAGACCATTATCGACAGGAACAATTAGTGTACCTAATGCACTTTTGGTTGCCAGTATTATGTCCGGACTTGGTGTTGGTTGGGCGTTTACAATTGATATATTGTACGGCTGGATTATCTTGGCGGGACTGTTTATTGATGCGGTAATTTACACAATTGTTCTAAAACGAGTTACACCATACTCAATTATTTGGGGTGGGATTTCTGGTGGCATGCCGATCCTCGCAGGTCGTGCACTCGGTGTAGGACAGATCGATTTAATCGGAATTTTGCTCGCATTAGCAATCCTTCTTTGGATTCCAACGCATATTCTAACCTTTACTATTAAGTATGAGGATCAATACGCGGCAGCCGGAATTCCAACTTTCCCATCAGCGTATGGTGTTGATGTGACTCGTAAGATTATTGCTTGGTCAACGGTTTTATCCAGCTTTGCAATGATTACAGCGGCACGTCTGGTTGAGGTACAAGGCTATTTCTTAATATTCTTGATACTCTTTAGTATTGGCCTGATTATTCTGTCAACCGTAATGGTATATAGAAAGTCGTTTAAATTGAACTTTAGTCTCTTTAAGCTTGCATCTGTTTATATGTTAGGGTCAATGCTCTTACTAATTTTCGCTTTATAGTTTCGATAAAATATTATCTGTATTTAAACTTAACTAATGTTTAAATAATAAATGAAGGGGTGATTTTTAATGACTGGTAAGTCTCCGGGACGTTTAGAATACTTGTTCACTACTCCTAAGGGCCTAATCCTTGGGGCAGCGGGTATTCTTAGTATTATGGCAGCAGTCTGGGCAACTCTTTCCGGTCCAATGGTTGATTGGGGCGTAAGAGATATTACTGTAAATCTATTAAGTATGGATTTAGTTCAGGCTGAACGCGAAGGCCGACTAATTATGCTTTACCATTCATTTGCAATGATTTTCACTGCAATGGTTGTATACTTTATCACTGCACTTACACCAATGGATAAGGTATTCGCTAAATGGGCTAACGGTCTTGTAACTTTAGGTTATTTATTAGTAGTTATTAATGGTATGATATTTGCATACTTTGGACATGAGTGGACTCTTCATGGTGTTTACTTAGTTGGTATGTCAATTATCTTTACGGTAGGACTTATCTTGCTGGTAGGATTATGGCCGGGAGATAAACGTTTCTATATTAAACAGGATTCTTTACTTACCAAAACCAAAAAAGGCGCTAGCTGGGAAAGATTTACCGTATGGTATATCGTTCTAATGGCAGTAATTTCTGCCGGAGTTGGTGCTTATGCTGGTGCATACTTCAGTAATGGATTTGAAGCATTCCTTGCTGAGGATACAGTTCGTGAAAATGACAAAACATATCAAATGAAAGCAATTGTTGGTCACCTTCACATTATGTTGGCACTTGTAGCTATTTTCGTTGCTATCTTTATTGGTAGATTTATGGACCTTAAAGGTATCTTCCACAGATTAGCAATGCTTGGTTATATAATTGGTGGTACTTTCTTAACATTCGGTTCTAACTCAGTTATCTTTACAGAGGCTGCACACGTCTTCGTTTACGTTGGTGCCGTCTTCGCCATGGGCGGCGGTCTGATGCTTGTTATCTATGGAATGATCAAGATCGTTAAAGACCGCTTGGCTGAGCGTGGACTTGGTAAAGAGTTCGGCAAAAAAGCTGGATTTATCAATGGTTTAAGAGCATTACTTGGCGATCCAATGAAGTTTGGTGTTCTGTGGATGATGATTTACATGAACTTTGTTACTAGCTTTATCGGTATTTTCATGGCGGCTTTCCTTGAGAAGATTTTCCGTAACCAATACTGGAATCATCGTGAGGAAAGAATTGAGCTTGCAGGTCACTGGCATGCACTTTCATTAATCTGTGCGGTTATCGTACTTCTGTACTTAGCTGACCGTTTCGATATGAAAGGCAAAATCCGCGTTATCTTTGGTTGGGCATTAATCTTAGGTTCTAACGTTGCTTTAATGGCAATGATGTTCTTCGAAATGAAGAGACTTGTTGTTCCTGAGTACTTGCAACAATCTGTTGTAAACGGAATTATGTTAGCTGACATGCTTGGTCTTGGAACAGTATTTATTGTTCTTGCCGGATTTATGGCTTGGCGACTTGTTGACTTGATCAGCAAAAAAGGATCTTGGACCAAGGACGTACTTACACCTAATCATCAGTTGTTAAGAACAAATACTACGATAGATGATTCAAGAAATATTGGTGAATTAAGACACTACCGTGACCTTAAGGACCAAACCTATTTCGAGCTCTAACGAGCATTATAAATGTAGTATGTAAATATAAAACGGCGAGCAGGTGACTGCTCGCCGTTTTTACATTGTTCAATTATACAGAGTTGCTATTGATATTTTGTGTTGATTTCGAACCAGAAGATACTTCCTTGGCCCGGGGTTGATTGCACGCCGTAGTTTCCTCGGTGTAAACCTATTATCTTTTTAACGATAGAAAGCCCTAACCCACTCCCGGTTATTGCCCTTTTGTGATTATCGCTACTTTTGTAATATCGATCCCAGATGTAAGGGATGTCCTCTTTTTTGATGCCGATTCCATGATCTTCTATCTCAATTCGGATTCTATCTTCGATTATTATCTGGCGAACAATGATGTTTAAATCGTTGGTACTATAATGGATTGCATTGATTAAAAGGTTGTAGATTACTTGTGAGATTTTAAGTTCATCTGCTTGTACAGAGACTTCTTCGTTATAAATAAAATTAATACTGTATCCATTGTTAGATACGAGAGAACTGATGCGCTGAATTGATTTTTGGATACTTTCTGTTAGATTATATTCAGTAAGTTTAAGTTCTAAGGTACCGCTTTCTAAACGAGAAACATCAAGGACATCATCGACCAGAGAAGATAGTCTAAGTGTTTCCTTCATAATAAGTGTCGTCTGTTCCTGGTTAATTTCTTTAGGAAAATCATTCATCATTTCTGCATAACCATAAATTAATGCTAAAGGTGTACGTAAATCATGAGATATATTAGCCATCAACTCGCGCCGATGATTTTCGACTTTTGAGAGTTCTGAAGCTGTATGATTAAGAGTCTCTGATAGCTCGCAAATCTCTTTATATCCTTCTCCGGAAAATTGCACATTGTACTCTCCGGTTGCGAGTATTTTGGCTTTCTCGTTTAGATTCTCAATTGGACGGGATACTATTTTGGCAATAGCAATCGCTAATACTATAGAAAGTATCAACATTATTATGGTTACATACATTAATTGTGTTTTCAAGGTGGATATTGTCGCATCAACAGGTGAAATTATTGCATAAAAGACAAAGGATGCTGTTTTTCCATCAGCAGTGGTGAAATCACGCGTCTCGGTTATTGCCTTGCGTCCTATCGGTGGATCCTTCCCGCCGATTTTGATTGGCGGAACATAGTCCAATTTAGGTGTGACAATGATTTCTTGCTCTCTTTCCAGATTGAACAGGATGGTCATTAATTGTGGGCTATCAATGTTGTTTTCAACAAGTGTAATAGCTTTTTTTATTTCTGTTTTTCGGACTCCTTCGTACATGTCATTCAAGAAAGTTGTCTGCATTAACCATAAAATAGTTAATAAGAGAGCGCAAAAAACGATTAAAAATATAAAAATTATCCACATTAAACGTATTCTATTATTCATAGTTTATCCCTCAAACCGATAGCCAAGGCCACGCAAAGTAATAATATATTTAGCATATGGCCCCAAAGACTTACGTAATATTTTTATATGAGTATCTAAAGTGCGATCGTCACCAAAATAGCCGTATCCCCAAACTTCGGAAAGAATCTTTTCCCGCGGTATAGCAATGTTTTTGTTTAAAATAAAAAAGAAAAGCAGGTCGTATTCTTTAGGAGCCAGGTGTACGAGTATCCCATCTATCGTGACCTTGTATGCAGTTAAGTCCGCCACAAGCCCCTCGTTACGGAAGATGGTATGTTTTGTGTTGTCGACGGTAGATTGATTCTTCGTTCTTTTTAAAATAGCATTAATTCGCATCATAATCTCTTTAGATGAAAATGGTTTTACAACATAATCGTCAACACCAACTTCGAAACCTAATACTTTGTCGTACTCCTCGCCGCGTGCTGAAAGCATTATCACTGGCGTGTCTGCAGTTTCCCGAATACGCTTAACAGCAGAAAAGCCATCAAGTTCAGGCATCATAACATCCATTATGATTATGTCATATACATTAGATTTACATAGCTCTACAGCTTCTATGCCGTCAGTTGCCTCAGTAACTTCATGTCCTTCAAATGTAGCATAGCGACGCAATACAGAACGTAAGCCATCTTCATCATCACAAATTAAGATTTTAGCCATTTCCCCACCACCTTTGCTTTCAGGTTAAATATATCATTACTGATTACCGCTCGGCAATGTCGCAGTTATAGTACCGGCAGTTAGAGTTTTTAATAGTTGCCCCTCCGCCGAGAAAAGAAGTAGATTACTGCGATTGCTATTGTTAGCAATATAACAGTATAAAGTAAATAGATCACCGTTTTACTTGGTTCGATTTTGTCACCTAACGAATCACGATTGGAAGGAACGCTGAAATTTCCCGGGAAATCACCAGGATTGAAGTCCCCTCCGTCAAAGTTGTCAGGGTTAAAGTCACCTCTGTTAAAATCGCCTCTCTCCCGGTTTTCGAAATTTGGCATATTAGGCATTTCTGAATTATCGAAGCCTTGATTAGGACGATCGCCGCCCATGTTTCCGCCTCCGCCCATAAAGCTACCTAAATCTGAAAGGTTGATTCCCTCGTCGGAAATCAGCGCTGCTTTATTTAGCGATTGACCTTCTGTTGTTGATGGGATTGTTCCCTTAAGTTGTCCTTCAATACTTTCAGCTCTTAATGTTCCAATCCTTTTTAGAATATCTAATGATTTGGTATAAGCTTCATAAGTTGTAAATGAAGTTGAATCGTTTTTGATATACTCATTAATCATATTATCTAGATTAGTTATTGTCTCTTCATAAAGCCCACTTTTGAAATATCCATCAACAATTTCTTGAAGATATTGGTGGTATTTTTCTTTATATTTATCAACTTCTAATAATTTATTGATTAGTGGTCTGCTCTCCATTGTTACGCCACTTACCGGTGTATCGATTGGGAAATTAATCATGCTACTCGCAGTACCGCCTTGGAAGCCTCCAAATGCTAATCCATAGTCCCAGGGAAGAATGCTAATCTTGCCATCAAGCTCATATATATAATAATTCTGTGCCATATTAGAAGAATAACTATCAAGGTTTACTAGCACAGTGTGAGCTGCAAGATAACGAAGGATTTCATCAACATTAAAATATTTTTCTAAATTAGTTCCTTCATTTAAGTTCTTGATTGCAGTGATTACTCGCTGTTTATCAGTATCAGAATTCTTCTTGAATTCAGCGTTGTTAAGAATATTTGGGTAGCTACTGACACTGTCATCAGTGTAAACTAAGTCACCTCCACCACCGGATCCGCTAAAACCACCTTGAAAGGCACCTCTTATGTTCCCAACATTATTTCTTCCAGCCTCTCCGCCTTTGGTTAGTTCGTTATTATCGATTATATTTAGTTCTTTATTCGCGCCCATACTTGTTTTAACATTGTACAGTTGCCCGGCTGAAGTTTCATAGTTCCTTGCTAGAAATGAACGTTCATAACGCTCTATGGTTACGAAAAATCCGTAATCTTCGCCGTTAACTGTGACCTTGGCATAATTAGTTAGTGGAGTTGGCACACCAATAAAGTTCATAATTTCATATGAAATATAATCTTTCATATAAGTGTTGTCGCCAACTATATTATTGATGCAGAAGGAATCAAGCCCATAATAGGTCTGTCCACTTTGAAATTGGTCGAACTTAAACTGTAAACTGTAGCGATCACTGTCTTTTTGTTGAGCAACCTGAGTTAGGCTGGAGTTTCCCTTTGTGCGTATGCCAACTAATCCGAAAACTTCACCATTGATTGTTAATTCCGAAGATATATATTCTTTGTCAGTCGGGTTACTAAGTAGATCTTGCCAATCAGCCTTATTAACTGTGATATCAATAGTTACAATCTTATCACCAAATAATTTGGACTCGTAGAGTACTTCAGTTGCACTTGCTGTGCTCGCAGGCCAATAAATAAGCGTGATGCTGAGCACTAGTGTTATTATCACAAGGACAGCTATTATTTTATTTAAATGTTTACTTGCTATCATGGTCGGCTCCTTTCTATGTTTTAAATGTAATAGTCGCCATTATAACTAACAAGTACAGCATTGCTCACACCATTTACATTGAGCAGACGGTTGATAAAATCGACGGAGGAATCTTTCAAACGAACTTCAACAGTTAATTCGATACCATTTTTCGATACGTTTTTGGATTTAACAACATTTTTAATTGTGTAAGCTTCAAGTACTTCGAGTGAGTTGGTTTCGGCACTTTCATCATCAAGATTGATAATCACCATATAAGGCGCATCGACAGCTTTTTTGTTGACAAAAACGAACAGCACTAGGCCGATCGCAATCGAGCCGATTACCACTAACGGAATTAAGCCAACACCAACGATGATGCCTGCAGTTATTGACCAAAAGAGAAATACTAGATCCAGTGGTTCTTTGACTACAGTTCTAAACCGAACAATCGATAGTGCTCCAACCATACCGAGAGAAACAATCAGGTTAGAAGATACAGCCATGATGACAAGTGTTGTGATCAGATTCATAGCAATTAGTGTTATACCAAAAGAAGAAGAATACATTACACCCTTATATGTTTTTCGATAGACAGTGAATATGAATAGTGCAACAATGAAAGATACTGTGAGCGCTAACAAGATGTCGGTAATCGAAAAACTGGTGGTTTTGCTTAAAAAATTTAGGTTAAAAAGTTCATCTAACATATTAAAAATACCTCGCTTTTTTATAATTTTTATCCGCAGCTATTAAACTAACCTTGATACTAAATATTTAGAAAACTCTCGTTCATGGCGACTGCTGACTTGAATTAATTGCCAGATGGGTTCGGGTAGGAAACCATCATACTTTACTTCCATTATCATGGAACCGGCTGCCGGAATCGTAACAAGTTCAGAATCGAAAAGACCAAATATATTTTGGGAACTACAGATATCTCGATCAAAAGTAATCCGTACATTACCGGGTTCATAGATGTATGCCTCACGTATATAGTCAACGATTACACGGGGTCGAAGAGCCTGGGTATGCATTTTACTGTACAATTCTAAAGCTAATGGTTCGTTCATTTCTTTCAAAACATCAATTTCCCCAGCAATTAATCGTTCACACCGGTTTTGAGAGATTGCACATTTTACCTTGTAACATAATCTATTGGATTTAGATTTTTTCTCCAAGTGAATATAAGAGGGGTCATCGTTATATAGTCTTATACGAAATTTTTCTCTTTGACTCTGGCCGGACAGTTTTTCTATGACAGCCTTATCTAAGTAGTTGTCGAAATATAGGCTTCTGATTTTATAGCCATTATTGTCAATTGAATTCTTATCTAAATGTGCCAGGTGTTTCAATTTACCGGAAATTAAAAGATAATCGTGGAAATTTATATACATTTTGTGTTCGTGCCGGCCTTGTTTATTCATCTCATCACTCCTTTATCTGCAGTGTAAATGTTGAGTATGAAATCCGGTTGTTGGCTATCTGAACTTTATCTGAACTTTGCTAGGACAAATAAAAAATCCTTGCAACAATATCGCAAGGATTAAGGGTGAGTATTTTATTATTCAAATATTAAACTAGTTATACTTCTCAAAGTTAACATTTATGTCTGATGCATCCAATGAAAGCTATATAATATTTTATACTGGACAAAAACAAGCCGGTACCGATTCCTAAGTAGAGTATGGACAGCAAGTTTTTTGGAATAAACTCAGTATTTCGCATAAACAACCCGAGCGACATCATAAAGATGATTATTAAATATCCGCTCAACTTCTGGAAACCGAAGATACATACTTTGCTTTTATCTTTGCCAATAATTCGATTGATGTTCTTACTAGCAACCTTACTAAACCCGAACTGATGAATAGCTGCACCTAATAGAAAACCGGTCAGCAGATAGAGTATTTTATATGAGTAATCTCCGTTTAGTAACCAGCCAAAGGCAAGTCGGTCAAGAAAAAGCCCAACGCCACTCCATAACACACCGGAAATTAAAAGCAGATATTTTTTATCTACACCGGGCGCCAGTTTGTCAAAAATTGTATCATCTAGTCTCTTTAGTGATTTAAACAATAAACTCGCTTCCTTTCAACAGCAAAAACCCGTAGGTAATGCACCAGTATTGAAAACAACTTTCCTAATCAGAATAACACAATTAGCATGTTGAGAAAAGTTTTAATTGAATTATACTATAGAATATTTCATATAATTGTTATATAATCAACCTGTAAAGATTAATAGATATTCTTCAGGGTTGGGTGTAATTCCCTACCGGCGGTAATCAGGCATTCTTGCTTTTGCAAGGTTTTCTGTAGTCCGCGACCCGTTTATGCTGTGGACGGCTGATTTGGTGCGATTCCAAAACCGACAGTTAAAGTCTGGATGGAAGAAGGATGACGATTAAGGTTATATGTACCTTTTGCTTTCTTGTGTACACTCCTTTTAAAACCCTGTGGCTTTTTAGCTATAGGGTTTTAGGTTTTTACCGGTGATGTGATCTTAACAGAAGCAAAAAGAATATCGGGAATATAAGGTGAATTATAATGCTTCAGGAAAAGTATATGCAACAGGCAATTGAAATGGCCGCAATCGCAAAGGGGGTAACATCACCCAATCCAACAGTGGGTGCTGTTATCGTTCAATCAGGAAATGTAGTCAGTGCGGCTACGCATCTGCGAGCGGGTGAAGCGCATGCGGAAGTGCGCGCAATTGAAATGGCGGGCACACAAACACAAGGTTCGACGCTCTATGTTACGCTCGAGCCATGTTCACACTATGGCAAGACGCCACCCTGTGTCAAAAGGATAATTGAAGCCGGCATTAAGCAGGTTTATATTGCAATGCAGGATCCGAACCCGCTTGTTGCGGGACGAGGGATTGCACTTTTGCGGGAAGCGGGAATCGGAGTTGAGGTGGGATTACTCGCGGAAGAAGCGAGACTACTGAACGAAGACTGGAGCAAGTATATTACAACCGGGCTACCCTACGTAACTGTGAAAACCGCAATGACGCTTGATGGAAAAATCGCAACTCGGACCGGACAGAGCAAGTGGATAACCGGTGATACAGCACGAGCTAAAGTCCAGCGTCTGAGACACATCAGCGATGCAATCATGGTGGGAGTCGGTACAGTGTTAGCGGACGATCCAAGTCTGACGACGCGGGGGATTGAAGGTGGACGAAACCCGATTAGGGTAATTATCGATTCGAAATTGGAAACGCCGCTAACAGCAAAGGTTGTGACGGACGGCGAAGCACCAACTTGGATATTTACTGAAGCTATGGATGCGGAATCTCAGCAAGGCGACCCAAAAATCAGTCAATTGACTGAAATGGGTGTAGAAGTGTTTCAGTTTAGGGGTGGCAATTTGATTGAGGTGTTGAAGCAGCTTGCTGAGCATAACATAACCTCAGTCTTGTTGGAAGGCGGTTCTGAGTTAATTGGTTCTTTTTTCGATCAAAGGTTAATTGATAAGTATATTGTTTTTATTGCGCCCAAATTGATTGGTGGGAGAGAAGCGAAAACAAGCGTCGGCGGACTCGGTATCGCTGATATCAATCTAGCGCTTGAAATCGCCGATTTGAGCATAGAACAGTATGGTAACGATATTTGTATCAGCGGCTACCCAAAATGGTCGCAAAAAGCAAATTAGGGGGTGAAAACAGTGTTTACCGGTTTAGTTGAAGAGGTTGGCAGAATAACGCAAATAACCAAAAATGGTAACTCGATGCGACTTAGTATTAAGGCGCAATCGGTTCTTAAAGGCATAGGGATTGGCGACAGCATTGCTGTTAATGGGATCTGTCTGACAGTTACTGAGCACTCAGGCAATATTTTCGCTGTTGATGTAATGCCGGAAACTGTTTATCGTACCGGTTTAAATAGAGTTTTCGTAGGGAGCGGTGTCAATCTTGAGCGAGCAATGGCTGCTAACGGTCGTTTTGGTGGTCACATTGTATCAGGTCATATTGACGGTGTTGCTCGGCTTGTTTCGAAACGCGAACTGGATAATGCAGTTTATTTCACTTTCAAGTATCCGAGCATTTTGCAGAGATATTTAGTAGCAAAGGGGTCAATCACAATTGATGGTATCAGCTTAACGATTGCCGACTTAGAACCAGCAGGTGCAGCGGATGAGGCGGAGTTTACAGTTTCGATTATTCCGCATACTTTGCGGGTGACAAATCTTGGCGAACGCAAAGTTGGTGACCTCGTTAATATTGAAGTCGATATTCTGGCAAAGTATGTTGAGAGTATTTTGGGTGTCGGAGACCGGCAAGCGAGTGTTTTAGAGAGCAACATCACGGAACAATATTTGAAAGAACAGGGTTTTTAGGAGGAGAGAGAATGTTTAATACGATTGAAGAAGCGATTAAAAGTTTACGGGCGGGCGAAGTAATAATCGTCGTTGATGATGAGGACCGCGAGAATGAGGGTGATTTTGTCGCTTTGGCGGAGAAGGCCACACCTGAGGTAGTAAACTTTATGATAAAAGAGGGACGAGGACTTGTCTGCGTGCCGATTACACGTGAGAGAGCGGAAAAACTTTCACTCGAGCAGATGGTGAGTAAGAATACAGATGCACATGGGACCGCCTTTACAATTTCTATTGATTATCGCGAATGCTCGACCGGTATTTCCGCCTATGAGCGAGCAAAAACGATTGAAAATCTAATTAATCCAGAGGCTGGGGCTGAGGATTTCCGCAAACCGGGTCATATCTTTCCTTTAGTTGCAAAGGATGGTGGAGTTCTGAGACGAGCGGGACATACGGAAGCTGCAGTCGATTTAGCCGGACTGGCAGGCTCGTACCCAGCCGGGGTTATCTGTGAAATTATCAATGAGGATGGCAGCATGGCACGAGTTCCGGATTTGGAACAGGTGGCGAGCAAACATAATCTTAAAATGGTTACTGTAGCCGAACTGATCCGTTATCGTCGAGCAAGCGAGAAACTGATTAAACAGGAAGTTTCTGTTGAACTTGCAACGGAATACGGTGACTTTCAAGCAATCGTTTACACAAGTAAACTTGATGACAAAGAGCATATCGCCCTTGTCAAAGGGAAAATTGACAAGAACAGACCAACTCTGGTACGCGTCCACTCTGAGTGCTTTACCGGCGATGTTTTTGCATCAAAGTTTTGTGATTGTGGGGCTCAACTACATGAGGCACTGAACAGAATTGAGGAAGAGGGCAGTGGCGTGTTGCTCTATATGCGCCAAGAAGGCCGTGGTATCGGTCTAATCAATAAGCTTAAAGCTTATAATTTACAGGCTGAAGGACTTGATACGGTTGAGGCTAATCATCACCTTGGTTTCCCTGATGACTTGCGTGACTATGGAATTGGTGCACAGATTCTTAAAGATTTAGGTCTTGGTAAGATTCGATTACTAACCAATAATCCGCGAAAAATTAAAGGCCTTGAAGGATACGGAATGCAGATTGTCGAGCGTGTTCCAATCGTTATTGCACCGAATACGCGCAATATTAAGTACTTGCAGACTAAGGAATCGAAATTGGGACATATACTTGATTTATAGATTAATTAATTCTATTAATATAAAAAGGAGTGGTAATTATGGGTAAAATTTATGAAGGTGATTTCCTGGGAAATGGATTGAAGATTGGGATCGTTGTTGGACGTTTTAATGAGTTTATTACCGGTAAGCTTCTGAGTGGTGCGATTGATGCACTAACGCGTCACGGCGTCAAAGAAGCAGATATCGATCAAGTCTGGGTGCCCGGTGCATACGAGATTGCGCTCGTAGCCAAAAAAGTTGCGGCAAGCAACAAGTATGATGCGGTAATTACGTTAGCGGCTGTTATCCGCGGGGCTACACCACACTTCGACTTTGTGTCGGCGGAGGTGGCAAAAGGTGTGGCAAGTGCCGGTATGCAGACGGGTGTACCGATAATTTTTGGGGTGCTTACGACCGATACATTAGAGCAAGCGATTGAGCGCGCAGGAACGAAAGGTGGCAACAAAGGCTGGGATGCCGGTATCAGTGCAATTGAGATGGCAAATTTATTTAAGGAGTTAAAATAATGGAAGTTAGGAAGATTACACCTCGTGGCTATTGTTACGGAGTTGTTGATGCTGTGGTCTTAGCACAGAATATTGCGCTAAATCCCGGTGTTAGACGTCCAATCTATATATTGGGGATGTTAGTCCACAACCGTTATGTTGTTGAGGCGTTCGAGAGAATTGGTGTTGTATCGCTTGACGGTGATGATCGTTTAGCTTTACTTGACCGAATTGATTCAGGCACAGTAATTTTAACGGCACATGGTGTTTCACCTGAAGTAAGGAGAAAGGCTCTTGAAAAAGGTTTAATGGTTGTTGATGCAACTTGTCCCGACGTTGCACGTACGCATACCTTAATTAAGGACAGCGTGGCAGAAGGTTACGAAGTAATCTATATTGGCAGGCATGGACATCCTGAACCGGAAGGTGCGATTGGCGTTGCACCGGATAAGGTTCATCTGGTGACTTGCGTTGAGGATGTTTTACACTTAGAACTTAATTCTGACCGCATTCTCGTTACCAATCAGACAACAATGAGTCAATGGGATATTGCTGACGTGATTGAAGCTGCGGTCAAGAAATATCCGCAAGCGGAAGTTTATAATGAAATTTGTATGGCGACACAGGAACGACAAGAAGCTGTTGCTGAACAAGCAGTAGGTTGTGATATAGTTATAGTTGTCGGAGACCCGCGCAGTAATAATACACGACGTTTAGCGAAGGTTGCGGAGGATGTTGCGAAAGTTAAAGCATACCGCATTGAGCAATTGGCTGAACTCGAATTAGAATGGCTTAAAGGCTGCAAATTAGTCTGCGTTACATCCGGTGCTTCAACACCGACTCATTTAACGCGAGAGGTCATAAATTTTTTGGAACAATATGATGAAAATGACCCTGACACTTGGGAAAAGAATGATAAACTTGATCTGACGAGAATATTGCCGAAGATTAAGGTAGAAGAGGAATAGTTTTTATAGGGCAGGGAGAGACAGACGAATGAAAGTTTACAAAATAGGTTTAAGAATAGGAGTGTTAGTGCTAATATTTGTGGCTATCTGGGCCATTAGTTTCATTGCTGCTCAGGGAATTGAAGAACCTGAGCCGGTTGGTCCGAATCAAGGTCAGGTGCCGGTTGAACCGGATGATAATCCGCCGGAAATAATCGATAACAGATATAAAGTTATGATTGATGCCGGTCATGGCGGGCGTGACTCAGGTGCAATAAGCAGGTCTGGAGTGTATGAGAAAGATCTGAATCTAAACATTGTGTTAAAGGTTGCCGACCTATTTGCAGATGATGAAGAGATTGCGATACTTCTGGTTCGTGACTCTGATATTTACTACTCGCCTGAGGAAAGATACACTATGGCTAATCAGATAAAACCTGATATCTTTGTGTCGGTTCACCATAACTCCTTTAAGGGAGTATCTTCTATATCCGGTGTAGAAACTTATTATTACCATAGCTACAGTCGACAGCTTGCCAATATTATGCATAAACAGCTATTGGCAGCGACAGGTTCTAAAGATCGAGGTGCGGCTAAATCTGATTATAAGGTGACAAAATATAGCACGATGCCGTCAGTCCTGCTCGAACTTGGTTATCTAAGCAATCCGGAAGAGGAAAAGCAGCTGCGTGACCCGGTGGTTCAAGACAAAATTGCAACGGCGATTGCCGCGGGGATCAGAGAATACTTTGCGGAGTTAGAAGCAGAAGCAGAAGCAGAAGCAGAAGTTGAAGGAGGACTAGATTAGTCCTCCTTTGATGTTTCTTCGATTTCTTTTTCTTTACGATATGCCTTATCAATAAATCGTTTACTATCAACAATAAACCGCTCATGGAACCCTTCGCTAACTAACTCACGTTCATTGCGTGCCATAATCTTAAAAATCAATTTACGGCCATCAACACCGACTAACTCCGCATAGGCGGTTACCGTCATTCCAACAGGTGTTGCTGCGATGTGATTAATGTTAACCATTGTTCCAACGCTATTGAAACCTTCCGGCAGATATTCTTTCACCGCATCAACAGCAGATTGTTCCATTAAAGCTATTACGGTTGGCGTTGAGACGACCTCAGAGTTTCCGCTATCGATCGCTTTCGCAGTATCCTCGAAGTGAACAACCAGCATGCGTGCAGCGTTTAGTCCAACTTCAAGGTTGAACTCGTTTTCATACGGCATAAGATTACCTCCTAATAATTCTATTCTAATTCGAGTAGTAGGTCGTTCGTTTCAATCGTATCGCCTGCCGATACGTAGATTTCTTTTACTTTTGCATTAAATGCTGCCTGTACGGCTGTTTCCATTTTCATCGCTTCAGTAATTATCAGGGTGTTGCCTTTCTTGACTGTGTCTCCCTTTTCGACAAGCAACTTTAGAACCTTACCCGGCATCGATGCACCGACATGGTTAGGATTGTTCTTGTCAGCTTTCTGTGCCAGTTCAGTTGTAACATTTGCGTTTATATCGTGAATTATAACCTCACGGGGAACACCGTTTAGCTCAAAATAGACCGTGCGCGTACCATCAGCGTGCAGTTTACCGATTTGGGTTAGTTTGATAATCAAAGTTTTGCCTTGCTCGATTTCTACCGCAATCTTTTCACCGAGGCGCATACCATAAAAGAAGCTCGGTGTATCAACGCAGACAACATCACTATAATTCTGTAGGTGATCAACATAGTCAAGAAATACCTTCGGATAGAGCAGGTAAGAGAGCACGTCTTGTTTCGTGACATCACGATTTAGACGCTCTTTTAGTTCGTTAGCGGTTGCGGTGAAATCCGCTTGTTTGAGTAGTTCGCCCGGACGCACGGTAATTGGCTTGCGGTCTTTTAAGACAATTTTTTGCAATTTCTCGGGGAATCCGCCATACGGTTGACCGAGATAACCCTCAAAGAATTCGACTACGGAATTCGGGAAGGAAATAGTCTCTCCCTTTTCCATTACGTCTGCTTCAGTTAGGTTGTTCTGCACCATGAAGAGTGCCATGTCACCGACAACCTTAGAGGTTGGAGTAACCTTGATAATGTCCCCGAACATTTTGTTAACAGTTGCATAGGTTGATTTGATCTCCTCAAAGCGGTCGCCTAAGCCAACGGCAGCAGCTTGAACCATTAAGTTGCTGTATTGTCCGCCCGGCATTTCGTGTTTATAAATCTCCGCACTTGTTGAGATTAGATTGCTTTCAAAACCTTGATAATAGGTACGCACATCTTCCCAGTAGTTGCTTAGTTTTTGTAAATTATCAATATTTAGGCCGGTATCCCGTTCGTGTCCTTGCAGTAACGCCACCAGACCATTTAGACTTGGATGCGAAGTTAAACCGGACATCGAACTGAGCGCAACATCAACGATATCAACGTTCGCCTCGATACCTTTTAGTAGCGTAGCCTGTCCGTTGCCGCTTGTATCGTGAGTGTGCAGTTGAATCGGAACCCCAATCTCTTCTTTGAGTGCTTTAACCAGTTTGTAGGCAGCAAATGGTTTCAGCAACCCTGCCATATCCTTGATTGCAATGATGTTAGCACCGGCCTGTTCAAGTTCCTTCGCAAGGTTCACATAATAATTCAAACTATATTTATCGCGGTTTGGATCCATGATATCGCCCGCGTAACAGATTCCTGCTTCTGCAATTTTACCTGTTTCTCGAACCGTATCGATTGAAATCCGCATGTTTTCCACCCAGTTAAGACTGTCGAAAACTCGGAAAACATCAATGCCTGCTGTCGCTGATTCTTTGATAAATTCTTTCAGTACATTATCCGGATAGTTGGTATAACCGACTGCATTTGCGCCCCTTAGAAGCATCTGTAATAGAATGTTCGGCATTTTTTCGCGCAATGTTTCTAAACGGCACCACGGTGACTCTTTAAGAAAACGAAAAGCGGTATCAAAAGTCGCACCACCCCACATCTCGATTGAAAAAAGTTCCGGCGCCAATTTTGCAGTCGCTTCAGCAACTTTAACCATGTCATTAGTTCGAACGCGGGTTGCAATCAGTGATTGGTGCCCATCACGCAATGTTGTGTCAGTTAAAAGAATTCGTTTCTCATTGAGAATCCATTGTGAGAATTTATCCGCACCAAGTTTATCTAATAACTGCTTTGTGCCATCCTTATAAGGCATGTCCATATCAATAATCGGTATGCGTGGATCTACAAACGCCGGTTTATCAATCTTTTTCATATTTGGATAACCGTTAACCGTGACGTCTGCAATATAGGTAATCAGTTTGGTTGCTCGGTCTCTGCGTTTAGGCAGTACGAACAGTTCCGGATGTGTGTCAATAAAGGTAGTGCTGTAGTTGCCGCTTAAAAAGTCCGGGTGCTGAACTACGTTTAGTAAGAACAGAATGTTAGATTTAACTCCTCTGATTCGAAACTCTTTAAGTGTTCTTGCCATCTTAGCTGCCGCGTCTTCGGGAGACTTTCCGTGCGAAGAAACTTTAACTAAGAGCGAATCATAGTGAGGCGAAATTACTGCTCCGGCAAAGGCGCTTCCCGCATCAAGACGAATCCCGAATCCGCTGGCAGAGCGATACACATTGATTTTACCCGAATCCGGCATGAAATTGTTTTCCGGATCTTCAGTCGTAATCCGGCATTGAATCGCATAGCCGTGAATCGCAATATCGGCTTGTGACTTGATGCCAATCTCTTCATGATGAAGCGGATAACCTTCCGCTATTTTAATCTGAGTAGCTACGATATCAATTCCTGTAATCATCTCGGTTATTGTATGTTCAACCTGAATTCTTGGATTAACTTCAATAAAGTAAAATTTACCGTCAGCAACTAGGAACTCAACAGTACCGGCGTTTACATAGCCAACATTTTTCATTAACTTTAGTGCCGCGCCAGTAATTTTGTCGCGCAGTTCAGTCGTCAGATCAAAGGACGGAGCAACTTCAACAACTTTCTGATGGCGCCTTTGAATCGAACAGTCACGCTCATACAGGTGGACGACATTGCCATATTGGTCGCCGATAATCTGTACTTCGATATGTTTAGGATTAATTAAAAACTTTTCGATATAAACATTTTCATTACCAAAAGAGGACTTCGCCTCTGACCGCGCTCGTTCAATTGCTTCCGCAAGTTCTTCGCGAGTTTCAACGATACGCATGCCGCGGCCACCACCACCGGAAGTTGCTTTAACGATGATCGGGTAACCGTATTTGTCGCCGAATTTGAGTGCTTCCACGGTAGTTTTGATTGGTTCATCAGTGCCGGGAATCACCGGAATATCATTATTGATTGCCATGCTGCGCGCTTCTAATTTATCGCCAAACATGCGGATATGTGCAGCATCCGGTCCGATGAACTTGATATTTTCTTCTGCACAACGTTTGGCAAGCAGTTCGTTTTCCGATAGGAATCCGTAGCCGGGATGAATTGCATCAACATCATTGCGCTTTGCAATATTGATAATTCCCTCAATATCTAAATAGGCATCAATCGGGCCTTTGCCTTCACCGACGAGATATGCCTCATCTGCTTTGAAACGGTGCAAAGAAACCTCGTCTTCTTCTGAATAGATAGCAACGGTTGTAATACCAAGTTCGGTACATGCACGGAAAACGCGCGTGGCAATCTCACCGCGGTTGGCAACCAGTATTTTATTGATCTTGTTAATATTCATAGCTCTCACCTCGGTTATTTGTGGATTTATATAACAAATTTACTAAAGTTTATTAGTATTGTTAATTGTGATATACACTTTAGTTTACCTTATTTCAGCTAAAAAATGAATAGTCTTTATTTATTGAAAACAGATATAATGATAATGAATGCTTAATATAATCTTAACAGCTTGTTAACCTCTTCTTAAAGTCTTTGCGGTATTCTTTATATATGGAGGTGCGTATGATGACAAAAACGATTCTGGTTGTCGATGATGAAGTGAAAATTAGGGAGTTGCTTGATCAACACCTTACTAATGAGGGTTATGAAGTTTTGCAGGCAAGTAATGGTGCAGAGGCTGTTGAGATTGTTCGCAATCAGCCTGTCGATTTAGTTATACTTGACTTAATGATGCCTGTTATGGACGGCTATGCGACTTTACGTGAGCTAAGGAATATTAATCGACGTTTGCCGGTTATCATGTTAACTGCCAAAACTGAAGAGATAGACATGCTGCTTGGGCTAGAACTTGGTGCTGATGATTATATGACTAAACCATTCAGTCTGCGCGAGCTTACAGCGCGGATTAAATCGGTGTTGCGCAGAGTTTGTGACGAAATCGAATCTAAAGATAGGTTCAGTCAGGAGCAGATTGTGCGCGGCAATTTAAGAATATTGCCTGAGGAGTATGAAGCATATATTGATGGCGAGAAGGCTAATTTAACGCCAACTGAATTTAAAATATTGATGGCATTAGCGCGTAAACCGGGACGAGTTTTTAGCAGGTTGCAGTTGATGAGTGTTGCGATGGGAGAAGAGTATATTAATTACGAACGTTCAATCGATACACATGTCAGTAATCTTCGCAAAAAAATAGAGGAGGACCCAGCGAATCCGAAACATGTGCTGACCGTCTATGGAATCGGCTATCGGTTTGGGACAGAGCAATGAAACTTAAATCCAAGTTGATAATTACTTTTATAGCTGTACTCATACTTATGAGTCTGGCTCAAGCCGCTTATTTTCATAACCGGATGTTAAGCAATTTCGATAATTATCTTAGCAAAAACTTGTTACAGGAGATCACTCTCTGGGGAGAAGTTTTGACGGATTACTATATTGAGAATGGTAGTTGGGATAATTTGCAGGAGGTGCTTGGTGAGTTTGGCACAAGATCGCAGATGAAGCCCGGGGGCAATCAAGGTCATGGGCAACAAGGTTTTGGCTACAGCAATATGCATAATCGCCTAAGAATTGTAGTTGCTAATCAGCGCGGTGAAGTCATCGCTGATTCTGATTACAGTTTATTGGGTACATCAATTGGAACTATTAACGGTGTAAAGCGTGATTTACTGGCTGATGGAGTGAAAATCGGTGAAACGGTCTTTATTAGTCGAGGACAGAGTGGACTGATGCCGCTCGAGCAGGAGTTTAAAAAATCAATGTTAGACTCATTGTTTATTGGAATGGTTGTTTCATTGATAACAGCTATTCTTCTTGGGATTTTCTTTTCAGAAAGGATAACAAAACCACTTAAGCAATTACTTGAAGCTACCAGACGCCTAACAAAGGGCGACCACTCCTACCGAATTGAACTCGATAAACCAGGCGAATTACAAGAATTGGCTAACGCTTACAATGAGATGGCGGAGCAATTGGCCGTGAATGAGGAAAACCGCAAGAATCTGTTGGCTGACGTTGCGCATGAATTGAGAACTCCAATCTCAATTATTGCGGGCGAACTGGAACTGGTGCAGGAGGGAACGATTCCTGCTGATAGTCGATTCTTTATCAACATGGCTGATGAGGTGCAACGATTAAACCGTTTAGTAAATGACCTCAGACAGGTAAGTCTTGCCGAAGCCGGTCAACTTAATCTTAATCTTGTTAAAACTAATATTTATCAACTGTTAGAAAGGGTAATAGACAACTTTTCTTGGGCTGAAGAGGAGAAAAATCTTGAAATCAAGTTGAGCGGTGATGATAAGGTTACTGCACAGATCGATGTGGATCGTTTCAAACAAGTGATTATCAACTTGCTTGGTAATAGCGTACATCACCTGGGTGTTGGTGGTGAAATAACGATTATGTTAAGAGAGATTACGGATTCTGAGCAGATAGAGATTACGATAGCTGACAACGGGCCGGGGATTGTACAAGAGCAGTTGCAACATATCTTTGACCGTTTTTATCGGACAGATAGCTCACGCTCTCGCGATGAAGGTGGAACGGGTCTGGGTTTATCGATTGTAAAAAGTTATGTTGAGGCACACGGTGGAACGATTCAGGTTGAGAGCGAACTTAATCAAGGAACGCGATTTATTATCAGAATTCCGCAATAAAACTGTAAATTAGGGCTATACAAAACTTTAAAAGAGTGTATAATAAAGTATATCTAATTGAGAATGATTATCAATTAGATATACTTATATTTTTAAGAGAGGTGAGAGATGTGCCGAAAAAATTAAGTGAAGCTGTCAATGGTGAACATGTATTAATTCAGAATATGGCAATTAATGGTCAATGCACTAACAATTCGATGCGGCTAATGGATATGGGTCTCTTGCCGGGAACTCCGCTTGAGGTTTTTCGCATTTCTCACTACGGTGGTTTAATCATCGTTAAGTTGCGCGGATTTAAACTTAGTTTTCGTATAAAAGAGGCAGAGAATATCCTTGTAACTACAATTTAATATCTGTAATATTAGAGAAATAGTATATTTTTACAGATAGAAAAGGAGCGAGACGGTGAAACCTAATCAAGCAACTTATGCTTTAGTCGGTAATCCGAATGTGGGGAAAACCTCACTTTTTAATTTATTAACCTGTAGTCGCTATGATGTAGGGAACTGGGCAGGTGTTACGGTAGAAAAAAAGGAGGGGCTAATTCGCGGTAAGCGGATGCGTCGCCATTTTCGTCATCATGGATATGGCCATGGGCACCGGTGCCAACATGGAAATCGCTATTGCGATCGTTGCCATCGTACGATTGAGAATCATCGGATTATTGATTTGCCGGGGATTTATAGCCTTGCGCCGGTTTCTGAAGACGAGCAAGTGGCGGTCAATTTTATTTTCAATGAAAGTGTCGATAAAATTATCAATATTGTCGATGCCTCAAGTCTTGATCGAAATCTTTATTTGACATTCCAACTGTTAGAAATGAACAGACCTTTGGTTATGGCATTAAATATGACAGATGTCGCTAAATCATATGGTTTTTCTCTTGATACTGATAAGATGAGTGAACAACTCGGAATTCCGGTAGTGCCGATGGTTACTCGTGTTGGGCAAGGTCTTGATAAGCTTTATGATGCACTGGTTGAACCGGCGGTTACCCCAGAATTTCAAATCAAATATAATTCAGTCATTGAAGAAGGAATTTCCGGTCTATCCAAATTTTTTAATGGAAACTTAGCACCAACTGAATATCGTTGGGTTGCACTACAAATAATAGAAGGCAATCAAGAACTCAAGGAACGTTATATCAAACAAGAATCGATGGCAGACGCTTATCAGCTATTGCTGAGTATGTCTGAAAAGTGCAAGGCGCCATTAGCTGATGTAATTCGTGACGAGCGATACCACTATCTTGAGCAATTTCTTGCTGATGTGAAAATTATTGAAGAAGCTGACCGCGTCAACTGGACAGAGCGAATCGACCGGATTGTGACTAATCGTTGGTTGGGAATTCCAATTTTCTTTGTGGCCATCTTTTTAACATTCCAAATCACATTTACTTGGGTGGGCACACCCTTGCAGGATCTTTTAGAGGGTTGGTTCCGCGGACCTTTGTCAGCTTGGGTTATTAATGGTATGGTGGCACTTGATTTACAACCATGGCTAATCGCCTTAGTAGTTGATGGCATTTTAGCCGGTGTTGGTGGGGTTTTAGTTTTCATTCCGCAGATTTTTATTCTATTCCTCATAATATCTTTTCTTGAGGATTCAGGATATATGGCTCGCGCTGCATTCTTGATGGACCGTGGTCTGGCGAAATTAGGACTGAACGGTAAAGCGTTTATCCCTTTAGTTGTTGGTTTTGGTTGTAATGTGCCGGGAATCATGAGTGCTCGAACATTGGAAAACTCGCGTGAACGATTAGTTACGATTCTATTGAATCCGTTTATGTCCTGTACTGCAAGGATTATGGTTTATGCATTGTTTACTTCAATTTTCTTTAAGTCGCATCAGGGTCTTGTAATCTTTTCGCTTTATCTTTTAGGAATTGTTGTAGCAATCTTGTTAGGTCTTGTTTTTAAGAAATTCCTGTTGCGCGGCGAGACCGGCTTTTTTGTAATGGAAATGCCACCTTATCGAATTCCGATTATTAAAAATATTGCACTTAGTACTTGGGATAAAGGCAAGGAATTCCTGAAAAAAGCGGGGACAATCATTCTTGCGATGTCGGTTGTTCTCTGGTTCCTAAGCAATTTCTCTTACTCAGGAATGGTTGAAATGAGCGAAAGCTTCCTCGCTGCACTTGGTTCAATGCTGGCACCGTTTTTGGCGCCACTTGGGTTTGGAACATGGGAAGCCGGCGTATCATTGATTAGTGGATTTGTTGCGAAAGAGGTCGTTGTTTCAACCATGTCGATCGTTTACGGTGCCGGCGATATTACTACTCAGCTATCGGCAACGATTCAGGAAGTATTTAATCCGGTATCAGCGTATGCGTTCATGGTGTTTATCTTATTGTACGCGCCTTGTATGCCAACGTTAGTTGTTATGCGGAAGGAGATTGGTTCTTGGAAATGGCCTTTATTCTCCATCGTTTATAGTGTGGGCATTGCGTGGGTGTTGGCGTTTATAATCTATCAGGTTGGTAGTCGTTTATTACTTTAGAATTTGGGGTGATCAAGGTGTTAACATATGTAATTGCAGCTCTTATTATCTCGTATGCTGCTTATGTCCTTTACAAAGGCTTGAAAAATCGAGGCAGTGGCTCTTGTGGCTCATGTTCGGGTTGCTCCTTGGCATCTTCTTGTAGCCCGGAAAAAATGGAGGAAAATGAAGAGCGTAGATAGCAACTGTGTTGATAACGAAAATAAAACCATCGATAATTTGTAAGTGAAATTATCGATGGTTTTTTGTTAATTGCATTTAACATTGTGAAAATGTGATAAAGTTTAATTTACTATATTTATTAAGCTGAATATTTGATATTATTAGAATGTTGAAAAGAAGAGTGAGGTGAAGTTTATGTCATATATTGTAACGATTATTTTGAGTTATTTATTTGGATCGATTCCGACTGGCCTAATTGCATCAAAGTTACAGAAAAAAGACATCCGAGAGTTAGGTAGCGGTAATATAGGAGCAACTAACTCGTTTCGCGTACTTGGGAAAAAGGTTGGCATCATGGTTTTCTTTGGGGATTTACTCAAAGGATTTTTACCGGCGTTTGTTGCCGGTCTATATGGCGGCGACTTACTTGCGGTTATTGCAGCGTTTGTAGCGGTTATCGGACATTCGTACTCGATCTTCGCCAACTTCAAAGGCGGCAAAGGAATCGCAACCGGCGTTGGTGGTGTTATTGCGATGAACTGGTACGCGGGTATTGCCGGAATTCTAATCTTTTTGATTCTCGTGTTTATCATTAAATATGCTTCTCTATCATCGATGATTGCAGCATCATCAGTGGCGCTTATCTCCTGGTTCTCTCCCGGCGATTCGTTGACAATCAAGATTGGAATCACTGCGATGGTTCTCTTTACGATATATAGGCATCGCTCAAACATCAAACGATTAATTGCCGGCAAAGAGAGCAAAATGTTTCAAAAAGGTCAATAATTGTTTTTAATGTTATATAATTTAGGAATTAAATGTAGGAGGTTAAGGAATGAATCGTTTATCTAAATCATCCAATAAAGTAATAAGCGGCGTACTTGGAGGTATAGCTGAGTATTTTGGGGTAAATGCAATTTGGTTACGCATAGGATTTGTCTTATTGGCGTTTATACCGGGTGTGTTCTTCACGCTTTTAATAATTTATATTATTGCGTCAATCATTATGCCGGAGTCTGATGGCTTTACCGGTCACGAGAGCGCAACGCGCGGAAGCCGCCGTGGCCTATTATGGTTGGGGGTTATCTTTGTCTTAGGTGGAGTTTTCTTCTTGTTGAATGAATTGCTGCCAATCGATTTGATGCATTATGTGCGTTATTTTGTCGCTGTAAGCAAAGAATATATTGTGGCGATCATACTAATTTTGCTCGGAATGTTCCTTATCTATCGTAGTAGCAACAGAAAGGAAACTGTTATAGTACGTGAGGAAGTTGCTCCCGATGAGATTATCATTGAAGAAGCCGTTGAGGAAAGTACTGAGGAGGTTGACAAATAGATGCAGCAACCAGAATTAAAGATTAATGAGCTAAAAGTCTCTGTCGAAGGTAAAGAGATATTAAAGGGTATATCGCTTGATATCAAAGGTGGCGAAGTGCATGCAATCATGGGTCCGAACGGCGCAGGCAAAAGCACGTTATCCGCAACTTTGATGGGGCACCCGAAATATATTGTTACGGCGGGCGGAGTTAACTTAAATGGCGAAGATCTGCTGGCAATGGCAACTGACGAACGCGCACGGCAAGGTATTTTCTTGGCAATGCAATATCCAAGTGAGATCAGCGGAGTTACCAATGCTGATTTTTTGCGTAGCGCTATCAATGCTAAGCGTGGAAAGGGCAACGAAATTTCATTGATTAAATTTATTCGCGAAATGGAAAAAGCGATGAAATTTTTGGGGATAGATGAATCATTTGCTCAACGTTATGTGAACGAGGGATTCTCAGGCGGCGAAAAGAAGCGTAATGAAATATTACAGATGATGTTGCTTGAACCGCAGATGGTTTTGCTTGATGAAATTGATTCCGGGCTTGATATTGATGCTCTGAAAATTGTATCAATGGGAGTTAATGAGATGCGTTCAGCTGAACGTGGTTTCTTAATAATTACACACTATCAGCGACTATTAGATTACATTCGCCCCGATTTCGTTCATATTATGATGGAGGGCCGGATTGTTCGTACCGGTGGACCGGAACTTGCCGAAAAAGTTGAGGCAGAGGGCTATGAATGGCTAAGAGCGGAACTTGATTTTCAAGATTATGCCGACTAGTCTGTAAGGAGGGTTTTTGTGGATAACAAGCTAAGCAGTTCTCTTGTTAAAGAGCTCCTAATTAGTCGGTCAGGACAACATGGTGAGCCGGACTGGCTGCGTGAGATGCGTTTAACAGGTTTAGAAAAATATCTGGAATTGGGCGGCGTTTCGCTTGATGAGGGGTTGTTTGCTTATCAGCAAGATAGTGTAATTGACTCTTCGCTTCAACATTTGCCGGAACAGCTCCAACATATAATAAATTCGAATACAGATAATCGAAGTATTATTGTCTATGATAATAATACTGTTCTTTATAAACACCTTTCGACAGAGATGGTCAGACAGGGTGTTATCTTTACAACGTTGGATAGTGCGGTGCACAAATATCCGGCATTGGTGCGCAAATACTTTTTGCAAGAGCGGAAAATGCAGGGATCTGCGGAACGAGCACTACACACTGCACTATGGAATAATGGGATTTTCTTGTTTGTTCCCGAGAATGTGGTAATTGATTCACCGATTCAGGTCTTTTTTATCGGCAACGAGCCAAGACTCATGCCGCATACAATCATTGTTGCTAGTGAACATAGCAGCTTTTCTTATATCGACATACATTTTTCAAATTCACCGGAATCGCGTTCGCATTATAACAGTTTTTCCGAGATTTACTTGGAGCGCGGTGCAAATGTTGAGATTTCCTCTAATCATGGATTTAATAAGTATTCCAATGATTACACTGAGCGACAGGCAATCATTGCTGAGGATGCTAACCTTGAATGGATTATTAGCGAGATGAATCTGGGAGATACGACTGTGAATAATTTGTTTGTACTTAAGGGTGAACGAGGGCGAGTTGAGGTTAAGACAATCTTTATCGGTGTTGGCGAACAGCGTGGTGAGTTTGAGTCACAAGTGGTACACGCGGCACCGAGCACGATAAGTAATATCGTGTTTAGAGGAATTATGCGTGATGAAGCTCGTGCTGCTTTTAATGCAATCACCAAGATGGAAAAGGGCGCCGCCAAGGCGGAAACCGAGCAATCGGTTAAGGTGCTGATGTTGAGTGAACAGGCACGTAGCGAGGCTAACCCGATTCTTTTAATTGACGAACATGATGTCGTTGCCGGACACGCCGCAAGTATTGGTCCGGTTGACCCGGACGATATTTATTATTTGATGTCGCGTGGGATTACCCAAGAAGATGCCGAACGATTAATTATTTACGGATTTTTGGCGCCGGTTGTGTCGAGAATGCCGATCGAGGCGATGAAGGAGCAACTGGAAGAAATGATAGAAGGGAAGTTATCATAATGTTCGGTAATGAGATTAGAGAACAATTTCCGATTTTAAAACAGAGAGTAAACGATAAACCGCTAATCTATCTTGATAGTGCGGCGACTGCTCACAAGCCGTTAGCTGTAATCAATGCAGTCGATGATTTTTATCGAAACTATAATTCTAATATCCATCGCGGTTCACATGCGCTTGCACTTCGGGCTACCGATGCCTATGAGGCTGCTCGCGAGAAAGTGCGTAAATTTATCAATGCACGCCACGACTCAGAAATTGTATTTAACCGCGGCGCATCGAGTGGTATAAACTTTGTTGCGCAGAGCTATGGGATGGCTAACGTTAACGAAGGCGATGAGATTCTCATTTCACTGATGGAGCACCATAGCAACATAATTCCCTGGCAACAGTTAGCTAAGAAACGTGGTGCTGTTCTCAAATATCTTCCCCTTTATCCGGATGGAACGATTAAACTTGCGGATGTTCGCGAAATGGTGACTGACCGAACGAAGATCGTCGCAATTACGCATATATCTAACGTTTTAGGAACGATTAACCCGGTTAAAGAGATTGTCGAAATTGCCCATCAAAAGGGCGCTGTGGTCCTCATTGATGGTGCCCAAGGCGCTCCCCACAAAAGGGTTGACGTTCAAAATATTAACTGTGATTTCTATATTATTTCCGGTCACAAGATGGGTGGACCGACCGGTATCGGTGCAGTGTATGGGAAGAAACAGCTTCTCGACAACATGGAGCCAATTGAGTTCGGTGGTGAAATGATGGGTACCGTTGGTCTTTATGACTCTACTTGGAAGGATGCACCACTAAAATTTGAAACAGGAACGATGCCGATCGCCGGTGCGATTGGTTTAGGAGCAATGATCGATTTTTTAGAGGAAATTGGTATGGATAAGGTGGAGGCACACGAAAATGAGCTTGTGAATTATGCGCTGGGAAGATTTGCTAATTTTCCCGGTCTGACGATTTATGGACCGCTTACTAACCGCAGTTCGTTAATCTCGTTTAATTTAGAAGGTGTACATCCGCACGATATTGCAACTGTGCTCGATCTGGCGGGTATCGCAATTCGAGCGGGAGAACATTGTGCTGAGCCGCTCACTCGCTTTTTGCAAGTCCCGGCAACAGCACGTGCAAGCTTCTACATCTATAATACACGAGAAGAGATTGATATATTATATAGTGAACTTGAAAAAACAAAGGAGTACTTTGGAAATGTCTTCGCTTGATGATTTATACAGAAAAGTAATAATGGACCACTATCAATCGCCGCGTAACCGCGGTCAGCTTCCTGATGCTGATGCAACAATTCAGCTGAAGAATCCCAGTTGTGGTGATCAGATACAATTGCAACTGAAAATCGAGGACGGGCATATTAGGGATGCCAAGTACGATGGTGAGGGTTGCTCAATTAGCATGGCATCTGCATCGATGATGACAGAGGCAATCATTGGCAAGCAGGTTGATGAAGCGCTTGATCTCGCTAATCGTTTTTCGAAGATGATGGTGGGTGAAGATGTTGATACTACCGGATTTGAGGATATTGAGGCGCTACAAGGCGTCTGCAAATTCCCGGCACGAATCAAATGCGCGACGCTCTCTTGGAAAGCGATGGAGAAGGGAATCTGTGAACGTTGTGACTATGACTTAGAATGTGGTTGTCACAAGCATCCGTTAACCGATGCGGAGACTGATGATGGTGCGATTAGTGAAGTGAAGATTGCCGATAGCGCGACCGAATAAGAGGTGAAATAATGACAGATAAATTACCGGAATTAAGCGAACAATATAAATATGGTTTTAGCGACAAAGATGTGTCGGTTTTTAAGACTGAGCAAGGTTTGAGCGAGGAAGTTGTTCGTGAGATATCGAGCCGGAAAAACGAGCCTGACTGGATGCTCGAGTTTCGATTACAAGGTCTAGAGACCTTTTATCGCAAGCCAATGCAGACTTGGGGTCCCGACCTAAGCGACCTTGATTTAAATGAGCTCACCTATTATGTTAAGCCCTCAACCGGAGTTGAGGATACGTGGGGTGAGGTTCCGGAGGAAATTAAAGATACCTTTGAGCGACTCGGTGTTCCCGAGGCTGAAGAGAAGTATTTAGGCGGTTTATCGGCTCAATATGAGTCTGAGGTTGTTTATCACAATATGAAGCAAGAACTGGTCGACAAAGGGATTATCTTCCTCGACACCGACAGCGCGATTAAGCAACATCCGGAGCTCGTGCAGGAGTACCTGGCAACGGTTGTGCCAACTGCCGACAATAAATTCTCCGCGCTTAATAGTGCCGTGTGGTCGGGCGGTAGCTTCGTCTATGTTCCGCCGGGAGTTAAGGTGGACACGCCGATCCAGGCTTATTTCCGCATCAATACAGAGAGCATGAGCCAGCATGAACGGACCCTGATTATTGTTGACGAGGGGTCATCGATCCACTATGTAGAGGGCTGCACAGCCCCAAGTTATAGCTCTAACTCGCTTCACACTGGCGTCGTCGAGATTATCGCCAAGAAGGATGCTTATGTGCGTTATACGACAATCCAGAACTGGTCAGATAATATCTATAATTTAGTTACCCAGCGCGCTGTAGCCGAAGAAGGCGCAACTGTCGAATGGGTTGACGGCAATATTGGTAGTAAGTTAACGATGAAATATCCTGCGGTTGTGATGAAGGGTAAGGGTGCGAAAGCCAACATCTTGTCGATCGCTGTTGCCGGCAAAGGACAACTCCAAGACGCAGGTGCTAAGGTTATTCACCTTGCGCCGGATTGCACTTCGACGATTATTTCTAAATCGATCTGCAAACAAGGTGGCAAAGCGAGTTACCGCGGATTAGCGCACTTTGGTAGAGGAGCAACGGGTTCGAAATCGAATATTAAGTGCGATACGTTGATACTGGATAATCTCTCGACGTCGGATACTTTGCCGAAGAACCAGGTGTTGAATAATCGTGTGGTGCTTGAACATGAGGCGACTGTCAGCAAGGTAAGTGAGGAGCAATTATTCTATTTGATGAGTCGGGGAATCTCGCAAGATGATGCAGTACAGATGATTATTATGGGCTTTATTGAGCCGTTTACCAAAGAATTGCCGATGGAATATGCGGTTGAAATGAATCGTCTAATCAATTTCGATATGGAAGGGTCGATTGGGTAGTTAGTCTATGGAATATATTATATTAATCTTATTAGGGATTGTTGCGGGAACGATGGGCAGCTTAGTTGGACTTGGTGGCGGCTTGGTAACCGTGCCGGTCCTATTATTTTTTCAACAGATGGGTTGGCTATCTCAACCGCTCGAGCATCAGAACATAGTCGCGATCTCCTTGATGGCGATAATTTTTACTGCTTTTGCTTCGACAATCACAAACTATAAGCATGGACGTATTGACATTAAAAGTGGATTGATTTTCTTCCTGGGGGCGGGACCGGCAGTAGCGATTGGAGCTCTTGTCGGGATGTACGTTCCCGAGGGGATATTCTATATCTTGTTCGGGATTCTGATGTTGTTCACAACCTATCTATTAAGTGTTCGCGACCGGATTAAGCCGCTCGACGTGAAAAGCGATATTTCCCGGGTTTTTACCTGCCAGGGTGTTACTCATCGATATAGCTTTAACCGCTACATCGCGATTGGGATATCGGCAATTGCCGGTTTTATTGCCGGAATTTTTGGAGTTGGCGGTGGTTCGTTTTATGTGCCAATGATGGTTATCCTATTTAAGTTTCCCGTTCATGTTGCAACGGCGACTTCGATGTTTATGATCCTTTTAGCAACGGTTGTCGGCAGTATATCTCACATCATGCTGGGTAATGTGGTGTTGCTCTACGCATTGTTTGTCGGTGCCGGTGCTTATCTTGGTGGTGTGATTGGTCCAACCCTCGCTTCTAAGTTGAGTGGGCGGACGATACTAGTTATTTTACGACTCATTATCGTTGTTGTTGCTATCCAAATGATATTAAAGGGTATATAAAAAAACTTTTGCAGAGTCATCTCGTTTCGCAAAAGTTTTTTATTAGGTGTATTAATTGTTTCGCTTATTTATTTCGTTTTTCCGCAAGTTCCTTCTCATAGGCAACCGCCCGCATAGTCAACGGATCTAAGTCAATCAACCCGCAAGGCCGGGACTCACCACAACCTTGAATCATATAGCAAGGCATATTGAGGTCGCCGAACAAACGTGGTGATACCTGCTGCAATTGATCAGTGATTGAGCGATAGAGCAGGCGGATTTCCGTCTGAGCCCGCAGGCAAAGGCGCTTCATGATATGGTGGCGCCAGCCAACAGCATTGCGCGAATCAACATAGATAGTGGCAGTTCCCAGTGGCAGGATTGACCGCGCTAACTCGTTCTCCATCAACTCTTCATCGGTATATTTGCAGTAGAGTTCGTAAGTCTTCTCATGGTGGCTAATCCACTCGTTTAGCTCGTGTTCCTTGCCTTTGCGGCGGAGGACTGGTGGTATGTAGTATTCAAAACCGCCCCCATCAAGCCTTACATAACGCAGGCTACGCTCGTCGTAGCTGGCATGGCGGGCACGCATATCTTGGCGGGCGACGAAAATCGGGACTTTTTTAATAAAAGAGAAGATATTGTGCTCGAGCACTGTATTGTGGCCACTATCGCGGCAATGATCGACGATTGCTAGGTGGGGTTTGCTCTCATAGCAGAGCGAACCAGCCTCAGCAGCATAGCGGTCAGCATTCTCCGTCCATTGAACCAGCTTGGCAGTATTGATCGGCAAGGCCCGTCCCAACTGAACTAAGGTCGGGTATTCTTCTCCGTTATAGGTAAAATCGATTGGCATCTGTATAACCTCCTGCTTTTGTCTAAATTTTCGCTCATGAACCACTCTTTCGCGATTCCGCTAATTCACATATTACCATTATACCTTGCTTAAAACAAAAAATGTTGTGTATAATTGATTTAAATTTAAGAACTTTTACTGGAGGCAGTCGATTGAAAAATTACATAAAAGAAATCCTTAGCAGACACATAGAAATAGAGCCTGAACAGATTTATGACCTACTCGAATTACCGCCGAATCGAGAGCTGGGAGACATCGCTTTTCCTTGTTTCACCCTGGCAAAGGTGTTGCGCTCATCTCCGCAGGCGATTGCCGAAGATTTAGCGGCGAAAATCAACGCCGATAGCGCAGGTAAACGGGTCGAGGCGCGGGCGACCGGTCCATATCTTAACTTTTACTTTGAGCGGACGCTTTTTGCTGCGGACTTTGTTGAGAAATTAGTGGCTGCTGATGGCAGCTATGGTAATAGTCAGCTTGGCGAAGGGAAGACGATCGTGGTTGACTATTCGTCACCGAATATCGCCAAGCCTTTTAGCCTGCCCCACTTGCGGTCAACGATGATCGGTAATGCGATTATTAATCTCTACAAGGCCCTTGGTTATACGACTGTGGGCATCAACCACCTGGGCGACTGGGGGACGCAATTCGGTAAGGAGATCGTCGCCTATAAGCTATGGGGTAATGATGAGGCTATCCGCCGGAATCCAATACAGGAGCTGGTGAGCCTTTATGTGCGCTTTCATGAAGAGGTGGAAGGGCATCCGGAGATGGAGGATGAGGCCCGGCTCTGGTTCAAAAAGCTTGAGGACGGCGATGAGGAGGCAGTTCGCCTCTGGAAATGGTTCGTTGAGGAGAGCATTAAGGAATTTGATAAAATCTACCGCCTATTGGGTGTCAAGTTCGACCACTATATGGGTGAGAGTTTCTATAACGACAAGATGGAACGTGTCCTTAAAGAGTTGAGTGAGAAGAATCTCTTAGTTGAGAGTGAGGGTGCGCTGGTTGTGGAGATGGGTGAAGACAAGCCACCGGCGATTATCCAGAAGCAAGACGGTTCATCGATTTATGCGACGCGTGACCTGGCAGCAGCCCTCTACCGCAAGGATACCTATGATTTTGACAAGGTCTTCTATGTGGTAGGTAACGAGCAGAAACTTCATTTCGAGCAGGTTTTCTCTGTGCTCGACAAGATGGGTTATGATTGGTATGGCGATCTGTTGCACGTGCCTTTTGGGCTGATGCTGTTTGAAGGCAAAAAGATGTCAACCCGTCAGGGCCGGATTGTGCTACTAGAGGAAGTCTTACGGGAGAGCATTGAAAAAGCTGATAAAATTATCGAGGAGAAAAATCCTGACTTGGAAAACCGGGCAGAGGTCGCTGAATCGATCGGCGTTGGTGCGATTATCTTTAATGACTTGAAGAATAACCGGATGCATGAAGTGAATTTCTCTTGGGATGAGGCGCTTAGTTTCGAAGGCGAAACTGGGCCTTATATCCAGTACGCCTATGCGCGGATTCAGAGTTTACTAAGGCGGGCCACTGTCTCGCTAAGAGTGAAAAGCAGGATTGCTGGTGAATATCTGACGAGCGCAGTTAGCTGGGACTTGATTTACCTGCTGACTCAATACGAAGACGTTGTTGAAAGGGCTGCGGTGAGGGTGGAACCGTCGATTATCGCCCGCTATCTGTTAGATTTAAGTGCGGTCTTTAATCAGTTCTACCATCAAGAACGCGTTATTACAGAGGACGATGCAGAGCAGGTTGCTAAGCTAGCACTAGCTAAGGGGACGGCGGAAGTAATCAAGCACGGTTTAGCAATCCTTGGTCTGAAGAGCCCGGCGAAAATATAGATTTGCAGGGGAGGAGTTGACTGTATGGACAACTTTGTTAGAGGACGGAGTACAGCTGAACATATCGACACGAAGGTCTGGAAAATCGAGGTCTCACTCGATGATATGAATCCGGAGTTTTATGGTTTCCTGTTCACTGAGTTAGAGAAGCTCGGTGTGAACGAGGTCTATGTCGACCAGGTAGTCATGAAGAAGAACCGGCCAGGTCAAGTCCTTAATGTTATCTGCCAGGAAGAAATCAAAGACCAAGTGGTAGACTTTCTCTTTAGGGAGACGACGACCTTTGGTCTGCGCTATACGCCATATACAGCCCACCGGCTGGAGCGCAAGCTAATCGAGGTGGAGACTGAATGGGGACCGGTAACGGTGAAGATAGGCCTATATAAAGGGCAAGTCGTCCAGGTAGCCCCAGAATATGAGTCTTGTGCTGAACTTGCGCGGAACAATGATGTGCCGCTGAAAGAGGTTTTTAGACGGGCAAGTGAGTTAGGGAACAAAAAGATAAGTTAGGACAAAACTGAATGAAAAACAAATCCTTCAAAAACTTAGTCATTGGTATCGGAATAACAAACTTTGGTGATAGTCTATTTATGATTGTTGTTCCAATCATGATCTATGCACAGACCGCAAGTGATGTTTATGTTTCCATAAGCGCTTCAGCAGCGGTCTTTACTATGTTATTTGGTTTTTTATTGGGTCCAATTATCAATAAACTTGCGAATCGAAAATGGTTGATTGGATTTCAATTAATACAAATGGTCGCAATTACATTTGTTTTCATTTGTATATTTTTAGGAATAAATGTTTATTCTTTTTCTTTAATAGTGTTTGGGCTCTTAATATTTAGTTTTGGTAATTATTGCTCTTATATTCTAACGCAAATGATTGTTCCCAAAATAGTTGCGGACAAGGAACTACCTAAGGCTAATAGCATCGTAGTTACGAGCAGAAATATTATTAATGGCATAGCAGATGGTATTAGCGGTATTTTAATCTCGATAATTAGTTTTTTCGGAATCTTGATAGTTGATTTATTTTCATATATTATGACATTTTTCTTTTTTAGAAAGGTGGAAATCCCTAAGAGTGCCCCTGTTGCACCGGCTACAGAAGAAGGCGATAATGGTTTTTTAGCAAATTATGTGGCTGAGTTGAAATTGGGTTTCAGAGATATTATTGGAAATTCATTTACAGTAGGTATTTTGCTGTTTGCCCTGATGATGCACTTACAATCATCAATCCTTGCAGTAACGGCGGTTGGTTTCTTTAGTGAAGCCGATAGAGCTTTCTTATACGGATTCTACTTTGCGTCCATTTTGATCGGGTTTAGTCTTGGCAGTATAATTTCTAGCAAAGTTATTGAACGAGTCAATATTCAGAAGTTCTTAGTTTCATCTTACCTATTGGTAATAATAATCTGGATAGCGTCTATGCTGGTTTTTAAGGTTTATGGTTTGCTAATTGTTGTGTTTGTTATGGCAATACTATCAGGTATATTTGAAATCTATATTGTTACGGCTTTTCAGAGATTGTACAAGGAGAGTTTCGGAAATGTTATGACCTTATTCATGGCAATTTCCGGTGTTGCACAGTTATTAGGGCTTTTGTTAGCTCCTGCTTTTATTTTCTTGTTAGGTTATTATAATGTCATCATTTATGCAGCTCTCTTTAATGTTATAGGGGTAGTGTTATATCTCTTGGCTAAAATGTTTAATAAGGGGCAGCCGGGTGTAGTTGAATAAGTAGTAAAGTGATTGATCGCAATAGAAAACCCTGCCTAAGTTGGTACTTGATCTTGATAAGGAAGTAATATGAATTATTGAGCACAGCCTACAAAAGGGCAAACAATGAGGCAGGCATATCCTCGTTATCAAGGATATCCCTGCTTTTTCGATTTTCAAAATCCCAAATTCTGACCTTTTTCCCTCTGACTTTAACTAAACTTAACAAGGTATTACGAGATATTGCTGCGTTAATTCTAAGTGCATACAGAATAAAAAGACCTCGTTTTTCTACCCTAAATAGGCATCATAATTAATGGGCTTTGCTATTTAATATTAGGAGTAAAGTCTTGACATTATGACAGAATTAATGTATTATTATAAATAAGTAAATTTACTTACTTATTAGGGAGGTGCTTAAATGGAAGCAGACTCTTTTGGAGCCTACTTGCGGCAACTTAGACTATCTAAAATACCAAGTATGACGCAAGAAGATTTGGCCAATGCCGTTGGTCGAAATAAAATGACAATAAGCCAAATAGAACAGGGGAAAAATGCTCCTCCGCAAGGAGATTTATTAACTCGAATAATTGACACTTTAGATTTGACAGATGATAAAGGTTTAAGACTTCGTTTTCTTGCGGCAAAATATAGAAACACCATTCCTGATGATATAAAGGAATATTTTTTTGAGATACCGTCTGTGTGTGAAGCAATCCGAGTAGCAAAAAAAGCAAATAAAAAAGATGCTGATTGGATGAAAGTAATTGCTGTATTTGGAGAAGAGTTATGAAGAAAAAGACTCCGGAACAAATTAGCTATAATATGAGGCGAGTAAAAAACAAGGATTCGGAGATAGAACTCTCACTTCGTCACGAATTATGGAAAAGAAATATTAGATACAAGAAAAATGTTACATCGGTTTTTGGAAAACCGGATATTGCTTTTATCGGGAAGCGCATAGCCGTGTTTGTTGATAGTGAATTTTGGCATGGATACGCATGGGAAGAAAGAAAAAAAGAATTTAAGAGCAACCGTGAATTTTGGATTCCGAAAATAGAACGAAATATTCAACGTGACACCGAGGTAAACACATACCTAACAAACGAAGGATGGATAGTGCTTCGCTTTTGGGGCAAAGAAATAAAAGAAAATGTATTGGCATGTGCTGATATAATCGAAAAAGTATACAGGGAGAGATAATTATGCCATTTAGAACGATTGATTTATGTGCCGGTATCGGTGGTGTTCGAAAAGGATTCGAATTAACAGGAGAATTTAAAAATATATTAAGTGCAGAAATTGATAACTTTGCCTGTGCAACATATGAAAAATTATTTGGTGAAAATCCTCATAATGATATTACAACCGAAAGATTTAAACAGATGGTTGAATCCATAAACTATGATGTTTTACTTGCCGGGTTTCCCTGTCAATCGTTCAGTAATGTAGGAAAAAAAGAAGGTTTTGCCGATGCTACCAAAGGTTCGATTTTTTTTCACATCGCCGAGATTGTCCAAAGAACGCGGCCGAAAGCAATTTTACTTGAAAACGTTGATAACTTTATACGCCACGACAAAGGAAACACTTTCAAAGTTGTACTCAAAACGCTTGTAAATGATTTAGAATATAAAGTTATAGGGGTAAATCGTGGTGCCACCGGAGAACTTGTGTTTGATACAAGGAATTTCATTAGGAATTCTCGATATTTTGGAATACCGCAAAACAGACCTCGGACATATATAGTGGCGTTTGATCGTCGTAGGTTTGGTGAACTGTGCATGAATATGGATATCCCTCTCCCTTCGACAAGAGAAAAAGTACTATATGAGGATTTAAACGATTTGTTGGAGATGGGTGCTGATGAGCGGTTCTACCTTGCGTCTGGTTATTATCAAACCCTAATAAATCACAAGGCCAGACAAAAATTGAAGGGGAATGGTTTTGGATACCGAATCGTAAATGCAGCCGACATTGAACATCCGACAGCAAATACGATTCTGGCAACCGGAGGTTCTGGTAAAGAACGAAATATGGTAATTGATTGGCAGGACGATATGCCCGGCAGAAATGTCGAAGGGAAATTGTCTCCGCTCAACAATGAATGTGTTCGCTTTATGACGCCGAGGGAGTGGGGAAAATTACAAGGATTTATCGGCTACGCATTTATTAATAATGAGGGTATTGATGAATTTGCTTTTCCCGAAAGCGTAAGTATGGCGCAACAATATAAACAATTTGGCAATTCAGTAACCATTCCGGTAATTGAGTCTATAGCGGAATATATAGTACATTATTTACGCGAATTGTAAAAAGAATAATTATTAAAAATTGCGCGCAAGATTTCTATGTGTGCTTTTTAATGAAATATATTTGTCGATATATTTCGCGAATAATTTGCAAATATATTGACAAATATATTTGCAACTGCTACATTTAATATATGAAGTTGAAAGGAGTGTTATTATGGCGACTGAAACTAAACGCGATCGCTTTGTTCGAATTGCTGAAGCGCGTACCAATAAGATTATTAATATGATGCGACTGCTTGGCAACTGTGCAAGTCCCGGAAATTATGAATATAATGATGAAGATATCCGAAAGATATTTAATGCTCTCGAAAAGGAGCTAAAAAACACAAAAAATAGATTTCTGGGTGAAGAAAGTAAAGAAGAGCGTTTTACACTGCGCTAATCGGAGGAATAAGGATGTCAAAAATAATGTGGGATTTTCCGCCCCTCGGAAGTGGAAATGAGCAAGGCTACACTAATAGTGGAATAGAACTTTTTAAGGGTGTTGAGTTAATTGAAAATCTGGCACGGGAGATTTGCCAAAATTCGCTTGACGCACGTGACTTTTCTTCCAGTAACCCTGTGAAAGTGGAGTTTTGCTTAACGACCGTGAGAAAAATTGAACATGCAATGTTTGCGGATTTTGAAAAGTGCATTTCTGGTTGCAAGGCATACTGGCAAACACGAATGGACAAGAGGTTGGGGAATTTTTTACGAGGTGTTGACGCTACGCTTAAACAAGATTATATCCCTATCCTGCTTGCAAGGGATTACAATACAAAAGGTCTCACCGGCGCGAAGGCGGATCGCTCGAAAGAATCAGTATGGAGAGCTCTTGCACATTCGGATGGCACATCTGTGAGCAAAGACAGTGATAGCGCGGGCTCTTATGGTATTGGCAAAAATGCTCCTTTTGCTTGTTCTAATTTGAGCATGGTTTTTTATAATACATATGCAAAAGATGAAGAGCGTGCTTTTCAGGGGGTTTCCCGTTTGGCTACGATTCTGGATTCCGAGAGTCGCGCAACTCAAGGAATAGGCCATTATTTACAAGTCGAAAATGCAGATACATGGAGACCTATATTTCCTGAAGATGACTGTTCTTTTAGGGATGAATTTCTTCGTACAGAATATGGAACCGATATAATTATTGTTGGGTTTAATGCTGATGATTCGTGGAAAGAAGCTATGATCCAGGCTGTCTTAGCAAATTTCTTTCTTGCAATATATGAGCATAAAATGGTGGTTACAATTCAAGGATGCGAAATATGTGCAAAAAACATCGGCTCACTTATTTATGAAAGAAAAGATGTATCCACTGAAATGCGTAACACATACGAATGGTATATGGCTTTAACCACTCCCGATGATAACACAATTCTTCACACAACCATTTTAAGTGAAAACGATATTGATTTGTTTATTAAAGCTGATAAGTCTTATCATAATAATGTAGCGTCTTTTCGGTCAACCGGTATGCGAATCAGAAAATACAGAAAAAATATTATGCAGCATTTTGCTGCTGTTGTTGTCATTCGCGGTGCGGAATTAAGTGAATTGTTGAGAGATACCGAGCCTCCGCGACATAATCGATGGGATTATAAATTGATTGATGATGACTCTGAAAAGCGTAAAAAAGCAAAAGAAGTTCTTGAAAAAATGGATACTTGGGTTTTATCAGAGTTACAAAAGAAATATGACTCCGTTACAGAATATACGATTGATTCCGGAGAAGGAGATTATCTTCCGGATGATGTTGACACTATGGGGGGAACGCAAATCGGAGATGATATTTTGCGCGTTAATCATAAGGTGTTAACCGTTATTGCAACAGAGCCCTCCACCGGAACTTCGCAAACAGGCAGCCAGAAAGGAACGGGCGTTCCTCTCCCCGGTGATGCATACGGAAACAAAAAACGTAAGAAGAAAAAGAAAGCAGGGAAAAAGGTTGTTGTCGGTTCCGGACCTCAAGCAGGCACAAAACCTGAGAAATCCGGAGATACTCTCTCAACCGTGAATATCACCGATCAACGCGCATATGCGCTCAAACCGGATATTGGATTGTACAGGGTGTTAATACAAAGCGATAACGATTACGAAAAAGTGTACCTTACCTTTTCGGCGGTCGGAGAGGATAATAGTGAAGATACCGTCGACGTCGAAAAATATGCTACCGAAGGAAAAACAAAGATATCGGATGGGGCTACCATTGGTCCTGTTGCTTTAGCAAAAGATACACCCAAAGAGATTTTTGTTACTTTCAAAAACAGAGAAAAAATGCTCTTGGATATTGTGACAACGGAGGCGAAATAAATGAGAAACAAAAAACAAGAATTCCCCCACCCTCTGTTGTCTGCGGTTCGATCCGATTATACCGAAGGAGAATTCTCTTTAAGTATGAATCAACAGCCTTCTGATGCTGCGGATTTCATTTTTAATTTAAGCTATAACCTTTTTTGTGAAGGGCTCGCACTATTTGTGTCAGAGGGAAAGGCAAAAGTGATTGTTAAAATCTGCAGCAGCACAACCACTTATCGTACCATGCATGAATTTATTCCTCCTTCTAATAGTTGTACAGTAAATATCGGCAAAATGAAAGTTGCAAAGACTATATCACTACAATCATTTATAGTCGCAACCAAGCCTATTGAGGCGTTCTTTCTTCCCGAACATAACCCGTTATATTTTAGTGGAGCAACGTTTGATTTACGCAAAGGTGATATACTTGCAGAAAGCATAATATATGAAGTAAAGTTGGATGACAGTGAATTGCAAAAACCGATTAGCTCTATTTTTCAAATATCTCAACTTGAGGAAGCAACCGAATCAATAATAGCAAACTACTCCGATGAGAAAATCAGAATTTTTCTATCTTCTAAGCTGTATCAAGTTTATCATAACCTTAGAAGAAAAAACGAGTTTCGTAGATATCTTTCTGCGGTGATTGTATTGCCTGTCCTTGTTGAGGCACTTGATTATATTAGGACCGACCCTGGCGAAGATGGAGAAAACTTCGAAGGTAGAAGATGGTATAGGGTGATTATGGAGAACTTGAAACGTCTGAACATAGATCTAGAGACAACTGATTCTTCAATGGTTACGGTTGCAAATCTGCTCCTCGGAGATATTTCATGGGATGCTTTGAATTCATTTAAAACAACGATAGATGATATTAATAGAAATAGCGACACTATAGAAATGGAGGCGGATTAACAAATGAAGCTGAGATATTTATTGGAGCCCGCATACGATGAACTATACGACAATATTGGCGCAAATCGTGATTTGTATGAACAAGATTCCGACTGGATAAATGACTATTTTTCCGGAAGATGTTTTAGTAAAGAGTCATCGATCGAACTTCAGAAAGCGGAGATGTTTATGCTTACGGAAATTTCATTAGACGAACAAAAATCTCAAGAGGATTTGATTAATGTAAAAATACTTTATGATGCTTTTTCAAACCTCCCTCCCCTGTCCGCAACTAATAAGTATTTATGGACATATTTATCCCACGTAACATATAGAAGTTACATTATACACAGATGGATGCCTGCGGCTACTGATACAACAATAAAAAACCGTTTTTTTGTTAGTAACACTGCACATAGTGTATTTGATAATGCAGTTTCTCGGTTGTGGTGGTACGGATATATCTCATATGATAAAAGTAACCCAAAGAATCCGTATTATTTGACCGATATATTACTTATGAATCAAACTATCTGTACGGACTTTGTCGACACAACATACAGCCAAAATCGTATCGTAGGGAAAGGTGTCTTATTGGCTCTAAAGGAGTTTAGCTTGATGTTGGGACCACGCGAAGGTATTACAGAGTATTTTCGAGAATTTAATAAGTATTTCAAACGATATGGCGCAGTTTCGCTACTTGACTTTTTGAGCAGTGATGACGTGAGAGACATTGCTTTGGACTATTTAACAAATCTCAGGAACGATATGATTTTCAAGAAAAACAAGCAAAAAAATTCTTATCCTATTATCTAATACGACAAGTTATCTCGTAATAATTAAGAAAATCTGTTGCAGCTATAAAATTGCAACAGATTTTCTGCTTTCATTTGGTATAACCCGTGGAGTGTCATGTTGAATAAGTTAAGACGGTAGCAAAAATGTATTTTCCATGATTACTTACACTAACTAATACAAATGGGTTTGGGATTATCCCAAGAAACAAAAATAGCTGGTGTGGCTACATTCGCAGTGCTTGCTCCGCAAATATTGCAAGTATGCAGCTATTCAAGAATTGGCATCTACTATCATTAATGAGTTTGTTGAAAAAGTTATTGTTCGCGCTCCTAACAAGAGAAATGGAAAACACCGGCAGAAAATCGAGATTATCTATCACCATGAGGGCAAAATCGTGTTGTCGGAGACAGTTGCAGATAGCACAACGGCGTAGCTCCTGCCACATCGTTCTACATTATACATTATTTACCCCGCTCGATAGCGGGGTTATTATTTTTATTAACATGAGCGTCATTTTTACTTGTTTTTATAAATCTATAAACGTTACTCCAACTCTTTCATCTGGATCTCACCCTTATTAAGTGCATCACCATATTGTTCAAAGTTTAAATTCGGCCGCTGATAAGAAAGATGGTCTACCTGGCCAACATAAGCCCGCAGCACATTCGGTCGGTCGGGCAGGTCAAGCGTACCTGCTCCATAGCCGATTGCTTCGACGCTGACCTGAGGTAGATTGATCGCCTGGCTAGCCAGGGCTGCAACGATTCCCGCTCCGGTTGGAGTGGTGATTTCGTATTGCAGGTCTAGCAAGTTAATCGTTTTACCCTTCAGGATTTCTAGTGTCGCTGGTGCCGGATTCGGATAAATCCCATGTTCAATGCTGATTCGGCCACTACCCAGAGGTACCGGTCCGGCAAAGACCTGGTCAATATCCAGACTCTTTAGGGCAAGAGCAACACCGACGATATCGATGATCGAATCGATTGCACCAATCTCGTGGAAGTGTACCTGCTCAACCTGAACACCGTGTATTTTCGCTTCAGCCTCAGCGATCACCTGAAAGATAGCCAGAGCATTCTTTTTGACATCGGGAACTAGCGGGGATTCGTTAATCATTGCCCGAATCGCGCTGTAGTTGCGGTTAACCGGGACTACTTTGGGGTCGAGCAGGATTTCTAGTTGCTTGGCCGAGATCCCCTTTTTGTTAACAGTTTTAACCTTCAGCGTTACCGAAGAAGCGAGCAAAAGATTGAGCTGTTCATTGATGTATTTCAGGCTGGCGCCGGCATCGATTAGAGCAGCGAGCGTCATGTCGCCACTAATACCCGAGAAACAGTCTAGATAAAGGATCTTTTCCATTTTATTTGCCCTCACGATTGATTAATTTATTGATTAGGCCAGCTTGGTAGCCGGCTCCATAGCCGTTGTCGATGTTGACGACAGAGATGCCGGAGGCACAGGAATTAAGCATACCTAAGAGTGCAGATAGGCCGTTGTAACTAGTGCCATAGCCAATGCTGGTTGGCACCGCTATGATTGGTTTGCTGACTAAGCCACCAACGACGCTTGGGAGGGCGCCTTCCATGCCGGCGATGACAATGATTATATTAGCCTGACGGATTAGGTCGATTTTATCGATCAGCCGGTGGAGACCAGCTACACCGACGTCGCTGATTAAGACAGTGCGACTGCCCAGAGCTTGAACGGTTACTTCAGCCTCAAGGGCAACCGGTAGGTCCGATGTGCCGGCACAGACGATCGCCACATAGCCCGGATAGAGTGGTTGTTCGGGTTTACCTGCAATTAATGTTCTACCGCAATTATTGTAAATAACTTGTGGAAACCGGCTGATAACCGGCTCAGCTTTGTCGGGTGAAACTCGGGTTGCCAGTACTATATTTCCGTTCTCATATAGTTTCTCGAAAATGGCCAGCAGTTGCTCGGCTGTTTTGCCTTCGCCGTAAATTACCTCAGGAAAGCCGGTCCGGCTTTCACGTTCAAGGTCGAGCTTAGCAAAGCCTAAATCCAGCGAATTAGCCTTACCGCCTGAGCCGCTATTATTATTTTTCTTATTATCCGTCATTTGCTTCAGTCCTTATATTTTGATCGAAGGAGCCGGAGCGCAGGCCCTGAAGGTCCAGGTTAATCTGTTCAAATCCCAGCTCACTAAAGTATTTAACAATCTGTTCGCGGTAGCCCAGTACTCGCTCGAAATCCGCTAGCGGGACTTCAATCCGTGCACTCATTCCTTCTGAACGCACACGGCTATTAGCAATACCCAGTACATATAAAAAGGCTTCCGCCTGTTCAATCCGCAGCAGCATCTCCTGGTTTAGCTGATTATAATAGGCGATTCGTGTTGCCAGACAGGATGCAGAAGGCTTGCTCCATTCCGGCAAACCCCGCTGATAAAGCCGGTCCCTGATTTCTTGCTTAGTGAAGCCTAACTCACTCAGCGGACTGCGGATCGCCAGCGATTTCAGCGCTCTAAGACCCGGCCGATACTCGCATAGATCATCGACATTAGTGCCATCGATCAAGGTTGTGATGCCGTGTTCAGCGGCAGCATCGATGATTGCCTGCATGATTTCCTGTTTGCAATAATAGCAACGTTCTCGGTCGTTGCTGGCTATTAAAGGATTATTCAGGACCGGTATATTAATTACCAGGTGCTTGATAGCGAGCTGTTCTGCTATCTTGATCGCTGCTCTCAGTTCCCTTTCAGGAAGCAATTCAGTTGCTATTGTGATTGCCAGTGCCCCCTCACCCAGCGTTTCTTGAGCGACAGCAGCCAGATAGGTACTGTCAACCCCGCCGGAGAAAGCGATGGCAACACTACCTAACTCGCTTAAAAATTCTATTAAAGCTTGCTCCTTAGCAAGAGTTGTCATTTATTTCATTCCTTCGTTATAGATTCTGATTCAGCAAGGATATAAAAAGGCCGACATCAGTTACTAGACCCTTGGCCTGCGCTGACCCGCGGTCAACCAGCTTGTTAACGACAGCCGGATTGATATCAACGCAAACTGTTTCCACATAGCTCGGTAGCATATTACCGGTGCCGATTGAGTGCAGCATCGTTGACAGCATGATCACCATGTCGGCGTCTTTGATCATGTTAGCGTACTCTTCTTGTGCTTGATAGAGATCCATCAAAGTATCCGGCAAAGGTCCGTCATCGCGGATCGAACCCGCCAAGACAAAGGGAACATTGTTTTTCACCAGCTCATACATAATGCCGTTGGTAATCGTGCCGTCAGCAACTGCTGCGGCAATGTTTCCCGATTTATTGACGGCGTTAATTGCCCGCATGTGATGGCTGTGACCGCCTGTAGCGGCTTTGCCGGTGTTCAGGTCAATACCGAGCGAAGTTCCGTGAAGATTATACTCAATATCATGCACAGCGATCGCGTTGCCGGCAAGAAGACCGGAGATGTAACCTTTCCTAATAATCTCTTGAAAATGCGTCATCGCGCCCGTATGGATAATTACGGGACCGGCGACGACATAGATTTTTCCGCCACGGCCAATGATTGTTTTCATTCTTTTCGCTAACTCTTTGACCGCCAATTCAACATGGCGTTCGGAACTAACTTCATTAGTCATAAAGCCGAACTCTTCACTATCTTTCAGGTGACCGGTGTTGATCCGTACACCTTTGGTTGTGCAGACGATCATGTCACCTTGTTTGATGTCGCGAAGCTTGGTCGTGTAGATTGAACCATCGCGCAATACGAGTAAGGCGTCCATGCGGATGTTCTGTGCAGGCAGCCATTTGCCATCAACAAATACATCGGTTGGATGATTGGTAGTTGAGTAAAAATCGTCAGGAGCAGTTTTGTCCTTTAAACTTGGCTTCAGAATTGCTTCTTCAGCTGCAGGCACAGCATTCGTCGCCTGCGTCAAAATTTTCAAAATCGATTCAAGTTTATCCTCTTCAATATCGACAGCAAGTTTAATATAAGGCTTACCTTCAGCAGTTTCCTCAACATTAATCTCGAGAATACGATATTTACCACCATGTTCTTTAATCGATTGGTCAATCAATTTTAAAATGTTATTATTAATTATTTCACCGCGAATTTCGATTATCTTTTCCACTATTTGCCCTCCACAAGATAGAACTTATTTAAGATAAGTATATACTCTAACAGGGCATTCTATCAAATTATTTCCGCATTTTGCAGAAAACTGCCGACAATTACCCTTGTTTTACATTGCACCGCTTGACGAGTATAATATTAGTGTATGTAATTTTTGCAAATTTCCTTCTGAAAGGTGACCCGATGCGCACATATAAATGGACTCGAACAATTAAACAAATATTTATTGCAGTGATGATTATGGCACTGTTGCCGGCAATTGCCGGCTGTGGCGGAGCTTCTCCCAATCAAGCTGATCAGGGCGACATGCGGCTTACAATCTATACAACTTTGTATGTGTTACAAGAGTTCGCGGAGCGTATTGGTGGGGATAATGTCCGCGCGGTAAATTTAATACCTGCAGGCGTGAGTCCGCACGATTATGAGCCATCTGCACGCGATAGCACGAATATCGTTAAGGGCGACCTCTTTATCTATAACGGTGCAGGCATGGAACTATGGATTAGCAACATTTTGACTAATCTTCGCGATACAAAGGTGACAGCGGTTAACGCCGGCGAACGCGCTCTTTTGTTACAAGTGAGCGACAACAAGCATGGTGGTTATGACCCACATACTTGGATTTCTCCGCAAAATGCGATTATCATTGCAGAAACGATCAAAGATGCGTTGGTTGGGCTTGATTACGAGAGACAGTCATATTATGAGAATAATTATCAGAATTTAGCAAGTGAATTGCAGGCTCTTGACGAGCGCTACCGCACTGAGTTAGTCGGTCTTAAACATCAGGAGTTCTATATATCGCATGCAGCTTTTGGTTATCTGGCTGCGGCTTATGGCCTTGAACAACGCTCGATTAGCGGTTATACCTCAGAAGATGAGCCGAGTTTAAGCGAAATGAAGCGCTTAACTGAGCGGCTTACACAAGATGAGATTAAATATATTTTAGTCGATAAGACGGAATCAACAAAAATTGCCGAAGTTCTTGCTCGGGAACTGGGGATTGAAACGCTGGAAATATATACGATAGGTAGTTTATATCCGGATCAGGCGGCAGCGGGACTTAACTACAACAAGCTGATGGGATTGAACTTAGAAGCCCTAAAAAAAGCACTGGGAGAATGATGGTGAGAAATGGCTAACAAAGTGATTGAAATAAGAAATTTAACCTATAGATATGGCAGCCGCGTCGCACTGGCTGATGTTAATTTGGCAATTTATGAGCAAGAATTTATCGGTCTCTTAGGGCCGAACGGGTCGGGGAAAACAACCCTACTGAAGGTTATTCTCGGACTTCTGCCGGTCAAAGATGGCGAAGTCTTGTTATTTGGTACACCGCTTAATAGATTTAATGAATGGCAGCGAATTGGCTATGTGTCGCAGAAGGCGAATAGCTTTAACAGCAGTTTTCCGGTCAGTGTTTTTGAAGTTGTTTCCATGGGACTTTTTGGTCGCAAAGGGTTATTCGCTCGTCTTAACGAACAGGATGAACGAGCAGTACTTGCTGCACTGAAACTTGTCGGTTTAGAAGGTTATGAGAAACGCACGATCGGCATGCTCTCCGGCGGTGAACAGCAACGAGTTTTTATTGCGCGAGCATTGGTGAATAACCCTGATCTATTGATACTTGATGAGCCGACGGTCGGCATCGATATTGAAGCTACCAATTTGTTCTATCAGCTGTTGGACCGGCTTAATCGCGAACATGGTTTAACGATTATCCTCGTATCCCATGATGTTGGTGTAGTATCTAACAAGGTTACGAATATTCTATGTCTTAATAAACAATTGTTGTATTGTGGTCAACCGGAGTTCTTTAATGAGAAATCGATGGAAATGCTGCAAAAGGTTTATGGCGACAATATGGAATTGGTGAACCATGACCATCATGGACATGATCATTATTTTCATCCGCATCAGCGGACTGCACCCGAACAAACGAGTGCCGAGCAATCTTCCGCGAGAGAGGAGGAATAGCCGATGCTCGAGTTATTTTCCTATGCCTTTATGCAGCGTGCATTTATTGCTGCGCTTGTCGTCGGTGTTGTCAGCCCCGTAATCGGTACGTTTATCGTGATGCGGCGACTTGCATTTATTGGTGATACGCTATCGCATACGGCTCTGGCAGGTGTAGCGATTGGCATTACTTTTGGTATTAATCCGATTATCGGTGGTATGATGATTGCTGTTCTATCGGCACTCGGTATCAACAAACTCCGTGAAGAATACAAAAATTTCGAAGAGCTGGCGATGCTTGTAATAATGTCTGCGGGTATGGGCTTGGCGGTTGTTTTGATCAGCCTTTCCGGCGGTTTCACGACGAGCATCTCTACTTATCTGTTCGGAAGCATTGTCGCGGTGACCAAACTTGATTTGGCGGCAATACTTTTGATGGCGGCGATTATCTTGGCTGTGGTGTTTCTCCTGTACAAGGAGTTGCTCTATATCTCCTTTGACGAGGAGAGTGTGAAAATCAGTGGGATTAAGCATCGAATGATCAACCTTATTTTTATGATTCTAATTGCACTCACGATTGCGGTATCGATGCGGATTGTCGGTATATTACTTGTTTCGTCAATGATGATTATTCCGGTTGCAACCGGTCTTCTCATCGCTAAAAGTTTTCGGCAAACGCTCTGGCTGGCGATTCTATTGGCGGAAGCTGCAAGCATATCCGGTTTTGTTATTGCCTATTACTTTAATATCGCATCCGGGGGTACAATTGTACTGGTCAGTGTGGCAATATTATTGGTAACCTTACTTGTGAAGCGACTAAGCACAAATAGCTAGCAAAGTACGATGAATATGCTACAATGAGATTGGCAGGAGGTTAGGAAACGTAATGGTACAGGTTAACGGAATTTCTTATAAATTGGTCGAAGAGAATCGCGATGCGTGGGACGAAGAGGCGTTCGTTGCACGCTTTAGTGATGTGTTAGAGAAGTACGATTATGTTGTTGGTGATTGGGGTTATGAGCAGCTTCGATTGACTGGGTTTTATCGCAATAGCCAAGAAGGCGTTCCTGTTAGTAGCAAAATCAGTTCGCTGCAAGATTTTCTTCTGGAATATTGCAACTTTGGGAGTCCTTATTTCGTCTTAGAACGTGCGGAAAGACCTAAGAAAAAGGTCAGAAGGCGCAGAAAACGTCCAATAGGAGAAGAAAAATAATGCAGATTGATTATAATTTTGTTTTTCTAATTTTAGGCATCCAAATATTGTACGTATCGCTTTTAACGGTGCGGATGATATTGATGGTTAAGGGTTTAAAGTATTTCGCAGCAGCAATTAGTATCGTTGAAGTTTCAATTCATATCGTTGCACTTAGTTTAGTTTTGGCTCATATAAAAGAGAGTTTTTTCTATATCATCGTGTATAGCGGTGGTTACGCAATCGGTGTTTTAATTGGTTCGAAGATCGAGGAGCTGTTGGCTTTAGGTTATGTAACAGTTCAAGTGATAATTCAAGACATGAATTCAGACCTTGCGGACCGGTTGCGTCAGGCGGGCTATGGCGTCACAAGTTGGCTGGGCTCAGGAATGGACGGCGACCGCGTGGTATTGCATGTTTTGACTAAACGGAAAAATATGCGTGCACTTGTTGGGTTGATTAATCAGATTGACAGCAAAGCCTTTATCCTATCGCATGAACCCCTCTTTTTCCAAGGAGGCTTCTGGGCACGTCGAATGGGTTAATAAAAAACCATTGATTAGTGGGATTGCCCCATTAACCAATGGTTTTATTGTTTGCTATTATATCTATCTACTATTATCTAACTTGCTGAACACCAATCACTTGGCCAGGGAGTTCTTCTAATAATGCGCGTTCAATTCCATGTTTTAACGTCATTGTTGCACCTGGGCAAGTTCCGCAAGCGCCTTGCAAACGAACGTTAACAATACCATCCTCGACAGAGATAAGCTCAACATCTCCACCATCTCTTTGGAGGAAAGGTCTTAATTTCTCAATTACCTCATTTACATCATCATACAATGCCATTATCTATCTCTCCTTCCTGCTTGTATTTTATTAAGCATAAGCTATATTACCATATTTATAAGTTTAATACTACACTTCTAATACTCTTTTACTATGTTATAAAAGGTGTCACGTTCAACCGGCACGCGGTTAGCACCTTTGATTAGAAAGATTAGGTCGTCACGAGTTAGCCCGGCTTCAGTTTTCGCACCAACCGCATGGCTGATCCGTTCTTCAATAATCGTGCCATGAATATCGTCAGAGCCATAAGAGAGGGCAATTTGTGTTAGTTGCACTCCGATATCAATCCAGTATGCTTTAATATGCGGGACATTATCTAACATGAGACGACTGATTGCAATTGTTTTTAGGTCATCAAAAGCAGCCGTCCGCATCCGAATTGATGCAGTCTTCTGTTTTGGTTGGACCGCGAGCGGTATAAAGACCATGAAACCTTGATGTTTATCCTGTAATTCGCGGATTCGTAGCATGTGAATTATTCGCTCTTCGTGGGTTTCGATCGAACCGTAGAGCATCGTCGCATGCGTTTTCATACCCATTTCGTGAGCGATTTCGTGCACATCTAACCATTCTTGCGCCGTTGCTTTGTCAGGGCTAAGTTTTCGCCTATATTCCTCGTTTAGTATCTCTGCACCACCGCCCGGCAGTGTTTCCAGCCCGACAGCTCGGAGTTGTTCGAGAACCTCTCTAAATGATAGGCCGGCAATCTTCGCAAAGAAAACGATTTCCGCCGCCGAATACGCCTTGATCACGACATGTGGATATGCCTCTTTCAGAACGCGGACAGTGTCAAGGTAATAGTCGAAGCCGACAGTGTGATTATGTCCGCCGACGATGTGAAATTCACGGATATTCTCTGTGTAACGTTCCGCCACATAGTGTAGGATTTCATCCATGCTCATCGTGTAAGCACCCTCTTCATCGGGGTCGCGGCGATAACCGCAAAAGGAGCAACGCGCCTCACAGACATTAGTCGGATTAATATAAAGGTTCTGAATGAAATATACATTCCTACCGTTTTTCTCTAAATTAACGTGGTTAGCGAGCATACCAATCGTTGACAGGTCAGTTGACCGATACAGGGTCAGTCCGTCCTCTAAGGTCAGGCGCTCATTATTTTTAACCTTTTCCACAATGGGTAATAAACTACGGTCCGTTACTAATTGATTCAAGTTATTCACCTATCTTTTAGTAAATTTTTAAAACATTATATAAAGTATCACGCTCAACCGGTATGCGGCCGGCGTCTCTAATCATTCTTAGGAAGCTTTCCTTAGGAATCATGCGCGCAGCTTCTGAGCCGGCAGCATGAAATATATTCTCTTCCATCACAGTACCATCGAGGTCATCAACACCAAAGTTAAGTGACACCTGGGCAAGCTTCTGGCCAATTGCAATCCAGAATGCCCGGATGTGCGGGAAGTTGTCGAGCATCAATCTTGCTACGGCTAACATCTTTAGATCATAGACTCCTGTAGTTTCGCCTGTTAGCTGATACTCGGCAGCAAGTTTGGTGTTTTCCGGATGAAAGGCGAAACCGAAAAAAGTATTAAAGCCACCCGTTCGGTCCTGTAGCTCGCGCAAACGAATCAGATGATCGATTACGTGCTCCGGCTGCTCGATATGACCGTAGAGAATCGAAGCATTGGATTTCATGCCCATACTGTGGACGAGAGCGTGAATCTCGAGCCAGCGCTCTGCACCGCTTTTGTGACCGGAGATAATGCGGCGAATCGTTGGGTCAAAGATCTCAGCACCCCCACCGAGCAATGAACCGAGCCCGGCTGCAATAAAGCGCTCAAGTAATTCCTTAATCGATAATTTATTTAATTTGGCAATAAAATCAAGTTCAACTGCGGTAAAACCTTGGATGTGAATGTTGGGATTGTGTTTTTTAATAATTCGTAGCAGGTCTTCATAATAGTCGAGCGGTAGATTCGGGTTAACACCACCAACGACGTGGATTTCGCTGAAGCCGCGGTCAGACAGACCGATAACGCGCTCCTCGATTTCCGCAAGTGAAAGTGCGTAGGCGTCGTTGTCGCCTTCTTTGACCGCATAGGCACAAAGATTGCAACCCATCTGACAGATGTTTGTGTAGTTGAGATGCGTGTTAATGATAAAGGTGACGCGGTCACCGTTTTTGCGATAACGAACAATGTCAGCGAGCTGACCGAGTGCAAGCAAATTATCAGTTTTCAATAAACGAAGGCCATCTTCAAAAGAAAGCCTTTCGCCATTTTTTACCTTGATTCTGATGTCATCGAAATTATCTATTACTCGTTCGTTCATTTCTATCACCTATTCTAAACTTTGCATCCTCGGCGGTTGCAGTCTTTCTTCCGGGTGGACATAGTGTTTCGCATTACTTACTGCGATTGCCGCTTCACCAAATCCGGTCGTGATTAATTTAATTTTGCCAAGATAGTTGGCAATATCGCCGGCTGCATAGACTCCGTCGATATTCGTTTTCATCGTAGTATCAACATTAATCAAGCCGTTCTCAAGCTCAATTCCCCAAGCCGATATCGGTCCGAGAGATGAAATAAACCCATGATTCACGACTAGTTCATCAATCTCTAATTCTTCCATAGCTTCTCCCGTTTTCGGATCGGCCAGCACAACTTTTTCAATTCTTTCCACACCGACTAACTCGCTAATTACCCGCGGCACGAGAATGTTGATATCTGATTTATAAAGTAGTTCAACACTATATTCATGGGCGCGAAACTTATCTCGACGGTGGATCAGCGTTAGTTCCTTCGTGACTTTTTTGAGCATCAAGGCCCAGTCAACGGCAGAGTCGCCACCACCAAAGATTAATACTTTCTTATCACGAAATATCTCAATATCGTCAACGAAATAGTGTAAATTGGTCTGTTCAAATTGTCCGGCGTTAGGCAGCTCTAAACGGCGGGGCTCGAAGGCACCGATGCCGGCAGTAATGATGATTGTTTTAGACAAGTGGGTTCCTTCAGTTGTTGTGATTAAGAAATCACCATTTTCCAGCTTATCAATTTTCTCTACCCTCTCCTCGAGACAGAGTGTTGGGTTAAATCGACTGGCTTGCTCTTGTAAGCGGGTAATCAATTCGCCTGCTTTGATTTTAGTGAAGCCGGCAACATCATATATGTATTTTTCAGGGTAGAGGGCACAAAGTTGGCCGCCAAGTTTTGGCATAGTATCAATCAACTTAACGCTGGATCCGCGCATCCCCGCATAAAAGGTTGCGAATAACCCAGTCGGTCCTCCACCAATTATCGTTATCTCATAAACATTATTATCCTCTATCACAGCATTCCCACCTTTACGCATTTTGTCATAAATACATTATAAACATTAATGGTAATTATTAAAAGTGAAATCGTAATAAGGATCTCAAAGTATAAAAAAAGGTTGATTTTTTAAAAATATGGTATAAAATGAGCAAGGTGTTTTTTTAAGAGGCTATTTTATCAGAAAATAGTTGTTGAGAGGAGGAGAATGCTCTTGTCTATTCTAAAGAGCAATCGAGCAAGATTAGTCTTTTCAATTTTGCTCAGCGTCATACTCGTTACTACTATCGGCTTGGTACTCGGCTTCCCTACAAACAGCATATTTAGTGATTTTTCACTAAAAGAATCTAACAATCAGACCAAGAGTTTGGCGGAACAAAACATAAATAATCTTCTAATTAATGAGAAGAGTGCAATCGAGTATTTAGGTAATTTCAGTTTGCAGTTGGAATATGTTAAGCGAAATGATCTGGTGACCTTACTTAAAAAATTAGAAACTAACAAGCAACCGGAGCTTAGCAGATATCCAACTGTTCAAGTAACAGCGACCGGTTATACTGCAGGTGTTGAATCAACCGGAAAAACAATCGACCACCCAGAGTATGGTATTACCTACTCAGGAGTGCAGGTGCGTAGGGATGTTTATTCGACAGTTGCGGCGGATCTTAATCTGTTTCCGCTCGGAACAGTCCTTTACATACCGAACTATGGTTACGGTGTGGTATCCGATAAAGGTTCTGCAATTGTTGGAAACAAGATTGATCTTTACTTTGATACGGTTGATGACGTGTATGAGCAATGGGGGAAGAAACTCATAACAGTCTATGTAATCAAGTATGGTAGTGGTCGAGTTACAGAAAAGATCCTTAACGAATACAATGAGGTGGCTAAGAGCGACCTAATCATGTAAACGGATGTCTGTACTGCTTATAATAAGTAGTGCAGACTATTTTTTTTATTTAGGGATGTGTTATTATAGAGAAAGCGATAAATAATTATAAACAGATAAAGGGGAGTAAGACGATGAAAATCGAATTGACTAAAACAGCTGCAGAGTTTGTAAAGGGAGATTTATTAGCTCTTGCTGTTTTTAAAGATGAAAAGCTTAATGCAGGTGAACTTGCATCGCTTGATAAAGCGCTTAATGGTGACCTTAGTGCTTTACTTACAAAAAGACCGGACCTTGCTGATGCCAAGGCGAGTACGTTGATTTACAGTTTTGGCCGCGTACCGGCGGAAAAGATTCTGATCGTTGGTCTTGGAGAGAAAGAAAAATTTGATAAATTGGTAATCCGCGAGTTGGCCGGATCTGTAATCAGAACTGCTAATAAAGAAAAAGCTACTGATGTAACAATTGCAATTGCGAATCTTCTCGGTCAAGGCATAGATACAAAAACTCTTGCGTTTGCACTGTCAGAGAGTGCTGTCCTGATGAACTATTACTTCCGCGGTTATAGCAGCGAAGAAGATAAAAGCAGCCAGGTTGAAAAATTACACATATTAGCTAATGGTGATGAAACCGATGTAGAACTTGGTATCGCAACCGGCAAAGCTTATGCGGAAAGCGCTAACATAGCGCGTGACCTGGGTAATACGCCGGCTAACCTGTTAACGCCAACTGACCTTGCTGCCAAGGCTAAAGAGATTGCTGATAAACACAAGTTAGAAATCACAATTTTAGAAGAAGCGGATATGAAAAAAATGGGTATGGGCGGTATCTTAAGTGTTAGTCAAGGGTCTGCGCAACCTGCAAAAATGATTGCAATCAAATATTTGAAAGGAAGTAAGGATGATGAGGTCATTGGCCTTGTTGGTAAGGGGTTAACCTTTGACTCCGGTGGTATTTCAATTAAACCGAGCAATAATATGCATCTGATGAAGGGCGACATGTGCGGCGCAGCGACAATGCTTTCAGCACTTGACGCGATTGCTACGTTAGGCATTAAGAAGAATATAATCTGTGTAATTGGGACTACTGAAAATATGCCTTCCGGAACGGCGACAAGACCCGGCGACGTTGTTAAAACAATGAGCGGCAAAACAATCGAGATTTTAAACACTGATGCCGAAGGTCGAGTTGTGTTGGCCGACGCATTATCATATGCGATCAAATTAGGGGCGGATAAGCTGATTGATGCTGCGACATTAACAGGTGCAATGGTTGTTGCGCTTGGTGATATTACAACGGGTGTTATGTCTAATAACCAAGAGTTTACGGATGAGTTTTTGGCGACTGCGGCAGATGTTGGTGAGCGTGCATGGCAAATGCCTTTATTCCCTGAATACCGCGAAATGATTAAAAGCGATTTGGCTGATGTCAAGAATATTGGTGGGCGTGGCGCAGGTAGTATAACAGCTGCTCTTTTCTTAGAAACTTTTGTTGAAGATAAACCATGGATTCACTTAGATATTGCAGGTTCTTCTTGGAGTGAAGTTGAAAACAACTTAATCACAAAAGGCGCAACCGGCTCAATGGTTAGAACAATCGTCCGCTACGTGACTGACAAGGCATAGGTTGTAATTTTATTAATAAGACAACTGCTAAAAAAAGTGTTGACTATTAAAACCAATCTGATATAATTCCTTTAATGCGTGAAAGCGCTAAAGCATATGTATAGTACCTGATAAAAGGAGAACACCTTAAATGAAAAACGATATCCTAAAGAATACGCAAACAACTTATTTTTATGGCTTTAGCCGGGGCTATTATTATGGCGCTGGCCGTTTTGCGTACAATTCAATAAGGAATCAGTTCACTAATGGGTGTGAAGCTAACAGATAAATGGCTGCTTGAGCAGAATATAGATAAAAAGACTCATTAATGAGTCTTTTTTTTATTAAAAAGAGGAGTGATAAGAATGATTTTAGTAATTAGACAAGGAACGCCGGAGACTGAGCTGAATAAGATTAAGAAGAAGATGGTCGAACTGGGCTGTAGCATTAATGAGTCAATTGGTACTAACTATCATGTTTTAGGATTAGTGGGTGATACCAGTGCGATCGACCCTAACCTACTAAAAGCCAATGTTTATGTTGAGCGCTTGATTCGTGTTCAGGAACCTTATAAAAAGGCTAATCGTCTATTTCATCCGGAGGACACGATTGTTAGTGTGGATGGCAGAGAGATTGGCGGCAAAGGATTAGCGATAATGGCCGGACCTTGTTCGGTTGAGAGCGAGGAACAGATTATCGAGATTGCCCGGGAAATTAAAAAGGCAGGAGCTAATTTTCTGCGAGGAGGAGCTTTTAAGCCACGAACATCGCCTTATAGTTTCCAAGGATTAATGTATGAAGGTTTAGATCTGTTAAAGTTAGCGAAGCAAGAGACCGGATTACCGATTGTTTCTGAGTTGATGGCAGCTAATCATATTGAAAGATTTATTGAGGATGTTGATGTGATCCAGATTGGCGCACGTAATATGCAGAACTTTGATTTGTTAAAAGAAGTTGGACGTACTAATAAGCCGATTCTCCTAAAACGCGGACTTTCTGCTACAATTGAGGAACTTCTCATGTCTGCTGAATATATTATGGCAGAGGGGAATGAACAGGTCATTCTCTGTGAGCGAGGTATTCGGACATTTGAAACTTATACGCGCAATACCTTAGATATCAGTGCTGTACCGGCAATTAAGAAGCTTAGTCATTTACCGGTTATCATCGATCCGAGTCATGCCGCAGGCATGTGGTGGATGGTTGAGTCGCTCTCACGTGCAGCGATTGCGGTTGGTGCTGATGGTTTAATGATCGAGGTGCATAGTGACCCATCCAATGCGAAATCAGATGGCGCGCAATCATTAAAACCGGATAATTTTGCAAGCATGATGGAAACGCTTAAGGAGTTGGCAAATGCGGTTGGCCGCACGATTTAGTTATAAATGGTTCTAAAAGGAGCGATGAATTTGAATGACTTTGATTTAAATATAACAATAGTTGGTCTGGGCTTAATCGGTGGTTCCTACGCGATGGCGATTAAAGAGCTTAACCCGCGCAACATCTGGGGTGTCGATATTGATGAGGATGCGCTTAGCTATGCTGAGGCTTACGGAATTATCGATCAGGGTTACACTGATCCAACTGAGCCGCTTGCTAAGTCAGACTTAGTGATTATTTGTCTGTATCCGCAGTCGGTACTCGATTTTGTGAAAACGCATCTGCATCACTTTAAGCCGGGAGCTGTGATTACCGATGCTACCGGTATTAAAGAACGGATGCTTGCGGAGATTGAGGAAATTTTGCCTGATAATCTACAATTCGTTGGCGGACATCCGATGACCGGCCGCGAATATAGCGGTGTGCGTCATGCGATGGGAGATCTATTCCTTGGCGCCAATTACATTTTAACGCCGACTGCAAGAAATGATGAGTCAAGTCTGCAACTGATTGAACAATTAGCGATGCGCATCGGTTGCAAAAGAGTAATCCGTGTCACGCCACAAAGCCACGACCAGATAATTGCCTACACCAGCCAATTACCACATCTGCTCGCTAGCGCGCTGATTGACGGCAACATCGAAGACCAGACCAAGTACTTTGTCGGTGGTAGTTTTGCTGATGCGACGCGAGTCGCAAAGATCAACCTCGCACTGTGGCCCGATCTAATTCTCGAGAACGGTGAGAATGTGTTGCGAGAACTGGACCACTTTGAGGGGAATATAAAGGCATTAAGGAGTGCGATTGAGCGGCGTGACAAGGCGGGATTAACAGCAATCTTTGTGAAAGGTAATGAAAAAAAGGATGCTATGCAAGATAGTTAGTAGTTGAGTGGGAGGAAAAGAGATGAATGAATTAGATAAGATTAGGAAAGAGATTGACCGTATTGATTGCGAAATAGTGAGGTTGTTTGAGGAGCGGATGGAAATCGTGCTGAAGGTAGCGCAGCACAAGGAGCGTTATCACATGCCAATCTGTTATGAGGCACGTGAACGAGAGGTGCTTAGCAATTGTCAAGCCTGTCTCAAGAATAAGGAATTCGCCGCTGATGTTGAGGAACTATATCAGGTGCTGTTTGAAATAAGCAAAAAAGCGCAAGCGCGCTTATTTTTGAAGTAATGTTGGGAATTATCTCTTGTATTAAAAAGGTCTCTAAGATGGCCTCTAAGATGGTCTCATTATAAATCTATCTCTAACAGAATAGGTGTATGGTCCTGGCGTGGTCCGGAATCAATCATTTCTGACTTACGGATGCGTTCAGCAAGCCGGTCACTTACCAACCAGTAGTCAATTCTCCAACCGGAATTGTTGATTTTGCTGGTTTTCACTCTTTGTGCCCACCAGGTATATTGACCGACTACGTCCCCATGCATATGGCGGAAAGTATCGGTAAAGCCTTGATCTAAAAGCTTACTAAAACCCTCGCGCTCCTCATCGGTAAAGCCGGCTGAACGACGATTACTCTCCGGCCGTGCCAAGTCAATTTCTTTATGGGCAACATTAAAATCGCCGGTTGCAATAACCGGTTTAACTCGGTCAAGACTGATTAAATATTCTCTGTATTTTATATCCCACTCTTGGCGGTCAGGCAGTCGGTCAAGTTGGTCGCCTGCGTTAGGTGTATAGACTTGGGTCAGATAAAAATCAGCGAACTCCAATGTTAGAATCCGACCTTCTGCATCCATGGTGCAGGGTGCGTCGATTGTCGGTTTCGATATTTTTACAGCTAAATCATTTTTGTAGAGAAACATGGTTCCTGAATAACCCGTACGAGCCGGCGGACAGGAACTGGTCCAAACTATATCATAATCCGGGAGTATCTCACTTAAGATTTCGAGTTGCTTATTGCTCGGCCCATCACTGGGTAGCTTGGTTTCCTGTAATGCAATCACATCAGCATCATAGTCAATAATCGTTTTGAGAACTTCTCTTGATAAGAGAGCACGCGCTGAGTCTGAAGTCAAAGTAGCATTTAGTGAATCAATATTCCATGAAATAAATTTCCAGGTTCTACTCATCAATTTTAATATCTCCTCTGCTAAAAATAGTTGATTCTCCCGCAACTGACTCGAATGTATAGGTACGTTTTGGTGAGGCGATCTGGATGCCCTCTTTACGGAAATGTTCGATAACTATTTTACGAATTTCGCGTCCCATCAACCAGTAGTGTTGGTCTTCTACCAAGCCGACGATCGTATATTTCACTCCATACGTATTATTTTTAATGTCAGTTATACCGTAAAGGTACACCGGTTCAACGATATTTCCATAGTCATTGCGAAGTAACTTATCGTAATGTTTTTCATTGATATCATCACAGGCAAGTTTGATTACGCGTTCAACTTCAGCTATCGGGAATTCGTAGGAAACGACAAAGTTGATGATTGGTCGCATCTGCTCGCGGTTAAAGTTGATCAACTTTTCGATTGAACTGTTAAGTAGATGCACCTGCTTGCCTGACCACTCACGAATAACTGTGCTGCGAAGTCCAATCTCTTCAACAGTTCCCGTTATCTCGCCGATCTGAACATAGTCACCAACTCGCATCCAATCTTCGAAAAGCATGAAGAAACCGGCGATTAGGTCCTTTACAAAGTTTTGTGCACCGAAGCCGATTGCAAGGCCAAGAATACCGGCACTGGCAAGTATTGGACCGGTTTGCACGCCCAAATAGCCAAGAATAATAATGAATGAGACAATTAATATTACATATTTTGAAAAGGAGAGTAGCAGTGAGCTTAAGGTCTCCTGCTTTTTCTTATCCATTCTTGTTAGCCGGAACACGCGGTTAGCCAATATACTTCTCAACTTCATCAGGATCCAGGTAATTAATATTACGACAAGAATTTTGATTGAGTTAACCAGCAGATTCTCAAAGATCTGGCTAAAATCCTGATCCAAGAAGCTATGAAAACTATCATTAATTTGTGTAAATAGTTTTTCAAATAAAGAAATTTCGTCCATGGTTTCACCTCTAAGTAAACTTATATATGTAAACTGATATAAACAATAATATCATAGTTTATTAGCATGTGGTTCACCTTCTCTAAAATTGACAGTTGCTCGCCAATTAAGATAAAATGATTGTTATGCAAGAAATCCTAAGTACAATGGAGGCTGACTAATGAGTAAAGGGATAAACTTTATAAGAGAGTACTCAATTCCGTTAATAGCGGGGGTAATTGTCGCCTTATTCTGGGCAAATATTCATCCTGAAAGTTATGAGACGGTGATTTATAAGGAAATAATTGTCGGCCTCAATTTTCATTTTTTCGTCCAAGATATATTTATGGCATTCTTTTTTGCGATTGCCGCAGTTGAGATAACCCAAAGTTTCTTGCCGGGTGGTGACTTAAATCCGATTAAGAAGGCGGTAAATCCGCTAATGGCTACTTTTGGTGGAGTGCTTGGACCAATTGGCTTCTTTTTCTTGTTTAATGCATTGTTTGGCAGTCCGGAGTACAGTCATGGATGGGCAATCCCAACTGCTACCGATATTGCGCTTGCATGGTTGTTGGCGCGCTTTGTGTTTGGTAACAAACATCCGGCAGTTTACTTTTTACTACTCTTAGCGGTCGTTGACGATGGTATTGGTCTGGCGATTATTGCAATTTTTTATCCGAATCCATTGATGCCATTTCAACCGATTTGGCTATTGTTAACGCTACTGGGTATTGCTGTTGCCTATCTACTAAGAAGATTTAAAGTAAATAATTATTGGCCGTATTTGATATTTGGTGGTAGTTTAAGTTGGTTTGGGTTATATAACGCAAGCCTGCACCCGGCACTGGCATTAGTTGCAATTATTCCGTTTTTGCCGCATCACTGCGAGCCGGATGGACATGTTTTTGAGGATACCGGTAAAGGTAGTTCGCCGCTCAAACATTTTGAGCACCAATGGAAAGGATTTGTTGATTTTGGGCTATTTTTCTTTGGACTCGCCAATGCAGGTGTTCTGTTTAGCGAGATTGGTGCATTAACTTGGATTATTCTTAGCGCGCTGATTATTGGCAAGGTTGTCGGCATATCAACTTTCTCATTAATAGGGAGCAAGATTGGTTTTCCCTTGCCGGATGGAATGGGCCGTAAAGAACTGATTACGGCAAGTGTTGTTGCTGCGATGGGACTGACAGTAGCGCTGTTCGTATCCGATGTTGCCTTTACCGATCTGACGCTGAAAGGTGCGGCTAAGATGGGTGCACTCTTTAGCGCAGGTATTTTTGTAGTAGCCCTGATTGTCGGCAGATTATACAAAATTAAAAAGATTAATTAGCTAGAAGCTTACACAATAAAGTATTAGAATGAATATAATAAATGAAATAGGGGAGAGATAAAAATGAGTGATTCAGTTATCAAAGTGATTGCTGATTTAACTAACGCATCAGGTATTTCCGGTCATGAAGCTCCGGCACGGGCGGTAATGGAGGAGCAGATTGCACCATATGCAGATGAGGTTGCTGTTGATAACCTTGGCAGCTTGATTGCACGCAAGGGTAGTGAGGGACCGCGGATTCTCTTTGCCGGTCACCTGGATGAAATTGGTTTTATGGTTTCTCGGATTACAGATGATGGTTTTATCAAATTTCAGCCGATTGGTGGTTGGTGGTCACAAGTTGTTTCCGCTCAACGCGTTAAGGTTATTACCCGCAAAGGTGAACTGGTGGGAATCGTTGGGTCCCGTCCGCCTCACACGATGAGGGATGAAGAACGCGATAAACCGGTTAAAATTAAAGATTTATATATTGATATCGGCGCTCAAAGCAAAGAGGAAGCGGAAGGTTTTGGTGTTCGCCCGGGTGATGCGATTGTACCTGATTCACAGTTTACACCGCTTGCGAATCCGAAAATGCTACTTGCCAAAGCGGTAGATAACCGCATCGGCTGTGCGGCTGTTGTTGAAGTATTTAAACGTTTACAAGGTCAAGCGCATCCAAACATTGTGTTTGGTGCCGGTACTGTTCAAGAAGAGGTAGGGCTGCGCGGTGCGCGTACTTCTGCATATATGGTTGAGCCGGACATTGCTTTTGCAATTGATACGGGTTTAGCTGCTGATACACCCGGTTTTAATCAGGATGATGCAACCGGCAAGTTGGGTGGCGGTCCACAGATCATCGTCTATGATGCATCGATGGTTCCGCATAAAGGATTGCGTGATTTTGTTATTGACACGGCTGAGGAGATAGGAATTCCTTATCAATTTTCCACACTTGCTTTTGGTGGTACTGATGCAGGTTCGTTCCATTTGTATGGTAGAGGAGTACCTTCGCTGTTTATCGGTGTACCAACACGCTATATTCATACACATGCAAGTGTGTTTCATCAAGATGACTATGAAAATACGGTTAAATTATTGCTTAAACTGGTTGAAAAGCTTGATGCTAATACTGTAGAACAGATTAAAAAGTCCAGCTAATACCGGACTAAAGGAGATACTATGAGTAAACAATATGCTGTTATCGGTCTGGGGCGTTTTGGCAGCAGTGTTGCTACAGAACTCTATCAATTAAACAATGATGTTATTGGTATCGATCTTGATGAGAATCGAATCGAAGAAAATATTCACAATGTTACCCATGCGGTACAGGCTGATGCAACCGAAGAGGCGGCGCTTAAGTCACTCGGTCTCGGTAACTACGATGTCGTAGTTATTGCGATTGGTAAGAATATTCAGGCGAGTATTTTGGCGTCTTTGATTGTTAAAGAGCTGGGCGTTGAAACGATTGTTGTTAAAGCACAGAATAATCTGCATGCTAAGGTTCTTTATAAGATTGGTGTAACAAAGGTTATCTTTCCCGAACGCGACATGGGACTGAGCGTTGCACATAATTTAGTTGCTCCAAATATTCTTGATTATATTGAACTTTCGGATGATTATAGTATTGTGGAATTACTTAGTAGCGAAAAGATAATTGGGAAAAGCTTGGTAGAACTTGACATTCGTGCTAAATTTGGCTGTAACGTTATTGCTCTAAAGAATGGTGAGGAGATTAATATTGCACCTAACGCTGATGACTTAATTGCCAAAGGCGATGTACTCGTGGTAATCGGCAGCAAGAAAAACTTGCAACATTTCGAAGTGTATGTGACGGGTAGTAAGTAATAGATAAGAGAGAGATAGTAAATGGAGATTCGATCGGTAAATAATCCGCGAATAAGTACTTGGCAACAGCTCAAGATGAAAAAAGGCCGCGAAAAAGAGGGGCTATACTTAATTGAGGGTACCAAGCTGATATCAGATGCTCTTGCAGCGGGTGAGCAGCTTAAAACCTTAATTATTCATGATGAACGTGCTGAAACCGCGGAGTTTGCTGAACTGCTTGCAAGAGTCGATAATTCGGTTGAGCGAATCCGAGTTTCCGCTCCGATTATTTCAAAGTTGAGCGATACGATGACACCCCAAGGAATTATTGCGGTCGTGAAGAAACGCGATTATCAACTGGAACAGTTTCTTAGTAAGGATCGACCGACTTTTGTTGTGATTGATGAACTCCAAGACCCGGGTAATCTGGGCGCGATCATTCGTAGCGCTGATGCAGCGGGGATTGATGGTATAATAATCGGTGAGAAGAGCGTTGAGCTCTACAATCCAAAGGTGATTCGCTCGGCGATGGGCTCGATTTTCCATCTGCCGATTGTCGTTGATGTAGATTTAATGCAAGTGATGAGAGAACTCAGCAGACGAGGCATCAGGATTCTTGGAACCAGCCCACAAGCTGAGCTCGATTATTATTCGCTTGATCTTACAGACAACATTGCAATTGTTATCGGTAACGAGGCAAAGGGGCTAAGCGCTTCGCTCATGCGGACAGTTGATGAGATGATGCGGATACCGATCTTAGGTAGCGCCGAATCGCTAAATGCGGCGATGGCGACTTCGATTATACTGTATGAACATGTCCGCCAGCGGGCTAAACAATAGAAATAGATAAGTGGGGGTTTTTAGATGAAGGACCGGTTAGAGCAGTTAAAGTTACGAGCGGTGCAAGAGATTGCTAATGCGACTACACTTGCTGCGTTACAGGAAGTAAAAATTAGATATCTTGGCAAGAAGGGCCCAATTACTGAGGTTTCTCGCGGGCTGTCTGCACTTTCGGTTGAGGAACGCCCGCTTGTCGGTCAGCTGATTAACCTTTTGAAAGAAGAGTTAGCCGACAGTATTGCTGTGAAGGAAGAGGGCTTGAAAAAAGAGGCAATCAAACAACAATTGGTAGCGGAAACAATCGATGTGACCCTTCCGGGTAAGCCGTTAGTACAGGCAAATGCTCATCCGCTAAGCGGAATAATTGCTGAGATTGAGGATATCTTTGTCGGTCTTGGTTTCGAGATTGCCGAAGGACCCGAGGTTGAACACGATTTTTATAACTTTGAAGCGTTGAATCTGCCGAAAGATCACCCGGCAAGAGAGATGCAGGATACATTTTACATAACAGAAGAGGTGTTGTTAAGGACACATACTTCACCGGTTCAGATTCGGGCAATGCTTGAGAAAAAAGGTGAGGGTCCGGTCAAAATTATCTGCCCGGGAGCAGTGTATCGTCGTGATGACGATGATGCAACGCATTCGCACCAGTTTACACAGATTGAAGGTTTAGTTGTCGATAAGCAGATTGCTATGTCCGACCTGAAGGGACTCTTGCTTAGTTTTGCGCAAGAAATGTTCGGTGCAGATACCAAGATTCGCCTGCGCCCCAGCTTTTTCCCTTTTACCGAGCCGAGTGCTGAGGTTGATGTGACTTGCTTCTTCTGCCATGGCGAAGGTTGTAACATCTGTAAACAGACCGGTTGGATTGAGATCTTAGGCTCGGGGATGGTTCATCCGCGAGTGTTAGATAATGCCGGTTTTGATTCAAGCAAATATACCGGACTTGCGTTCGGTCTCGGTGTAGAACGAATTGCAATGTTGAAATATGGAATTGAGGATATTCGCCATTTTTATACTAACGATCTGCGATTCCTTGAGCAGTTCCGGATGATATAGGAGGGCGCGAAATGAGAGTATCATACAATTGGTTAGCTGAATATGTTGATTTAAAAAATATTGACCCCTATCAGTTGGCAGATCTACTTACCGCTGCCGGTGTTGAAGTCGATGCGGTAATCGCGACCGGCAAAGAGATCGAAAACGTAGTTGTCGGTTATGTCCGCGAACGCGTCCAACATCCAAATGCAGAACGTTTGAGCCTTTGTCAGGTGGAACTGGCGGGTGGCCGGGTTGAGCAGATTATCTGCGGTGCGCAGAATGTTGACAGCGGACAAAAAGTTGCGGTTGCTCAAGTCGGTGCAACGCTTCCGGGCGGTTTTATAATTAAACAGGCCAAGCTTCGGGGCATTGATTCCTGCGGAATGATTTGTTCTGCTGACGAACTTGGTTTAGATAAGAAATTCTTTAGCAAAGAGGTCGCCGAAGGCATTCTTGTTCTCGATGAGGACACGCAGATTGGCGATGATATTCGTGATGTGCTTCACTTGAATGATCATATTTTGGATCTCGAATTGACACCGAATCGTGCTGATTGTTTAAGCATGATTGGAGTTGCTTATGAGGTTGCGGCGATTCTTGATCGAGAATTGACACTGCCGGAAAATACGCTTACCGAGCAGATTGATACCGGCGGTCGTGTTAAAATTAAACTAACAGCATCGGATGGTTGTCCACACTACGCGGCGCGCCTACTACGCAATGTTCGTGTAGAAGAATCACCTGAATGGCTGCGCAATCGTTTAATTGCCGCGGGAATCCGCCCAATTAATAATCTTGTCGATGTTACGAACTATGTTTTGATGGAATATGGGCAACCGCTCCATGCCTTTGATTTTAAGGCAGTAAAAGGTGGCGTAATCGATGTTCGCTTTGCACGTGCAGGTGAAGAAATCACTACGCTTGATGGACAGTTGCGTAAACTTGATTCAGAAATGCTGCTAATCACCGATGAGGAAAAGGCAATTGCGATTGCCGGAGTGATGGGTGGCGCTAATAGTGAGGTTGTTTCAGATACGATAGAGGTTCTTCTCGAATCGGCTTTCTTTAACAGTACATCAGTTGGGAAGACCGTGCGTAAGCTTGATTTGCGTTCCGAAGCAAGTGTGCGTTTTGAAAAAGGCGTTGATCCGAATCGCATATATGGTGCAGTCAACCGTGCTGCCGAGCTTTTGGTGAAGATTGCCGGTGCCGAAATCGTCGGCGATATTTACGAAGCAAAGGTAAGAGAACCGGTTGCGAAAAAAATTCAGCTTAATCCGGTTAAACAAAATTTAGTCATGGGAACTAATCTGACTATTGAACAGATGCTTGATATTTTCCGTAGGTTGCGTTTTACCGTGCAAGAGAGTGGCGGCAGTTACATCGTCGAAGTTCCGACACGCAGGGGCGATATCACGATTGAAGAGGACCTTGCTGAAGAGCTCGCTCGTATCTATGGTTATGACAATATCCCGATTACACTGCCGGTAAGTGTTTATACACGCGGTGGTTTGACTGACAAGCAAAAATTATTCCGTCGTATCAAGCGGAACCTTGAGGCTTCCGGCTTGAACGAGGTGATTACTTATACGCTTGTTTCTGAGGCGACGGCTAACCGTTCGAACAATTTGTTTACGGATCTTGTGCCGCTTAAACTACTCACCCCTCTAAGTGAGGAGCGCGAGTACTTGCGGACACAGTTGTTAACCAATCTGCTTGCGGTTGCGGAATACAATACGAATCGTCAAGAACCGAACATTCGAATTTTTGAAATCGGACGAGTATTCAGCAGTGAACCGGAGGCCGGTAAGTTGCCTGTTAAAGAGCGACGCGTACTTGCAGGTTTATTGACCGGCGACCTACCGCGCTATTATGCGGATAAGACAACAACGGTTGATTTTTTCTACACCAAAGGTGTCATTGAAGAACTATTTAATGAACTTGGACTGAGCAATATCGAGTATCAAGCGACTGTTGTTAATGATTATCATCCGGGTCGTACCGCTAAAATCCTTTACAAAGGAGAACAGATCGGTTTATTTGGCGAAGTACATCCGGAGCTGGCGGAAGAGTTTGACCTAAAACGAGTTTACTTGTTTGAGTTAGACTATGACCGCTTGCTTGAGCTAACGACACTGGAAATTGAGTATAAACGTTTGCCGAAATACCCGGCTGTTGAGCGCGATTTGGCTCTGGTTGTTGATGAAAGTGTGAGCAATTATGAGGCGGCGCACCTTATCCGGAATACTGCTCGAGATCTGCTTGAGAGTCTGGAACTTTTTGACGTCTATACAGGTGCACAGATCGGAGAAGGAAAGAAAAGCTTAGCTTATGCGCTAACCTTTAGAAGTAATGATAAAACTTTGATTGATGAAGAGATTACTGCTCTTATTCAGAAGATAATTAAAAAACTTGAGGATCGTTTACAAGCAGAGATCCGCAAATAGAAAGTCGGAGGTGGCAAACCGAGATGAATTATGTTGATGTTGCAATTCTTGTAATATTGCTTCTGTTTGCTGTGCGTGGCTATCATTCGGGGTTGGTTAATCAGCTTGTTAATCTATTTGGTTTTATACTTGCACTGGTAGCTGCTTATTTATTTTATGGTAAGTTGGCGCCATTCTTGCAGGGATTCATTCCGTTTCCGGAGTTTCAGAACCCAACGCTCGAACTGTTCACAAAAACTTTCGACTTAGAGGTGATGTTCTATAATGCGTTGGCGTTTGTTATTATCTTTGTCGGAGTTAAGCTGGCACTCTGGTTACTGGGAGCAGCCTTAAATACGGTCGCTAAGCTACCCGTTATTTCAACAATGAATAATCTGCTTGGATTGCTGGTAAGTTTGTTACAGGGCTTTCTCATCGTTCTGTTGCTGGTTAACTTTGCAACAGTTATACCGATAGAGGGAGTTGAGGAACAGGTAGCCGGATCGGGCATTTCCCAGAAACTGCTCGAGATTACACCGGGCCTTACTGAAAAGGCATACACGATCTGGAACACAATCATTGAAAATAAATAGAAACTAAAAAACATAACTTAAAGCATACAGAAAAACGGCTAATTATTAGCCGTTTTTTAATTGTAAATTATACATATTGTAGTAGCGTCCCTTGAGTTTTAGCAACTCTTGGTGAGTTCCTCTTTCGACGATCTGGCCTTTGTGTAGCACCAGGATCAGATCGGCATCAAAGATTGTCGATAAACGGTGGGCAATAGCAATTGTTGTCCGGCCTTCACGCATTCGGCGCAGAGCTAATTGGATTGCTTCTTCTGTTTCTGAATCAATATTGGCTGTCGCCTCATCAAGCACCAGAATCTTGGGATTGAGTGCCATCGTTCGAGCAAAGGATAACAACTGTCTCTCACCACTTGAGAAGGTACTGCCTCGCTCGCCGATTGGGTTACTATATTTGTGCGGTAATCGTTCGACGAATTTGTCTGCTTGAACGAAGCGCACCGCATCTTTAATTTCCAGATCGGTAATTTCTTCATTATAAAGTCGGATGTTGTGATTGATATCTCCCGAGAACAAGAAAGCATCCTGCAACACCAGTCCCAGCCTGTGTCTAAGCTCGTCCTCCTGATAATAGTTTAGATTGACACCATCGATTAAGATTTCTCCCTGAACGACCGGATAGAAACGCATCAGTAGATTGCTAATTGAACTTTTGCCACTGCCGGTATGGCCGACAAGCGCAACCGTTTCACCCGGATTGGCGGTGAAATTAATATTTTTTAACACATCAACCTTACCGTCATAGGAGAAGGTGACATTTCTAAATTCGATTAAGCCTTGTTCAATTTTTGGTTGCTCATCACCAATTGTTGCCGGTGCAAGCTGATCTTCGTCGATAAGGCCAAAGACCCGTTCTGAAGCAACGATTGCCTGTTGAAATTGCCCGATTCGCGCCATCACCATATTGATTGGTTCGAAGAAACGCTCTAAGTAGTTGATAAATGCATAGAGCACACCGATTTCAATCGGACTTTCAAAAGAGCGAATCCCGAAGAAACCAAGAATCAGCGCCAATGCTAACAGATAGACTATATCGACTGCGCTCCTTGCGAGCAGGGCATTGATTTTTACTTGTTTTAAGGTTGCATGATATAGCTCATTGTTGGTTTTACCGAAGCTCTCGCGGAAACGTTTTTCTTGGCGCATTGCCTGGATAATCGTCATTCCTTGGAGCGACTCGTTAAGTTTGGTGTTAAGCTGGCTCAGCTTTTGCCGAGCAAGGTGAAAGACCCGTGAGCTAAAATATTGATAAGTCCGAATCAGGATAAAAATTAGCGGCAAGAAAATCAGGTAGAGTAGCGCCAATTTCGGATTCAGATAAAACATTGCAATGATAATCCCCGTCAGCATTACGATATTCTGAACAAAAGTAGATAGCACTGTGATGTACAGTTCCTTAATTGCTTCAGTATCATTCGTAATCCTCGAGATCAGACTACCGCCGGCCGTTCGGTCGAAGAACGCAAGCCCCAGTTTTTGCACACGGCTAAAGGTATCAATCCTAATCTGATGGATGATTCTAACCGCAATCTTTTGGAAGAAGAGCAGTTGGATATAGTTAAAGAGACTTGATGAAACCAACAAGACGAAATATAAAATTGCCAAGACAAGTATGCTATTTAGCTCGAAACTGCGCGGCATTAAGTGATCATCGATAAAGGTTTTCATGATGATAGGATTTAACACGTCAGCAATCGTCGCTATGAGTAGCATGCTAAAGCTAAAGACCAGGAGTCCGGCGTGTTTCTTCGTATAGCCGGCAAGTCGGCGTACTGTCCGTTTACGGCTGATTTTCTCAGTTGTCATTCCTTGCTCGAGGATGATTGCTTCTTTAGCCATTAGACTCACCACCCTGCTCCAATAATTGCTCAAGTTGCTGTCTGGTAAAGATCTCTTTGTACCAGCCATCAGCAGCTATTAATTGAGTATGTGTACCTCGCTCAACGATTTCGCCGTTCTCAAGAACAATAATCAGATTGGCATGGCTAAGTGAACTGATGCGGTGGGAAGAGATTATCGTTGTTTTGTTTTCCCGTAGTTCCAGTAAATTATTGAGAATTGCTTCTTCGGTTTTCGCATCAACAGCAGACAGTGCATCGTCAAGGATTAAGATTTCCGGGTTTAGGAGCAGTGCTCGCGCTATAGAGATCCGTTGTTTTTGTCCTCCCGATAAAGTTGTTCCCCGTTCACCAACGATTGTTCCGTAAGCCTCAGGAAACTGCATAATATCCCTGTCAATCTGCGCTAATGCCGCGACTTCGCGAATCTCCGCAAGTGTCGCTTCCGGCTTAGCAAAAGCAATATTTTCCGCAATCGTTGTCGAAAATAAGAAATGATCCTGCGGGACATAGCCCAAGGCTTGGCGTAGGGAGTCGATTTTATAATCATAGATGGACCTGCCTGCAATCTGGATATCACCATCGTCAAGGTCGAACTCGCGTAGCAAGAGCCTCACAAGCGCAGACTTACCGCTACCCGTACGACCAACGATACCAAGAGTTTCGCCTTTTTTCAGATCGAATTCAATTGTCTTCAGAACCGATCCCTCTTCTTCGAGGAAGCTGAAACTGTTGATCCGGTAGCTGATATTGCCGGTCGGAACTTCAGTGATTGCTCCCGGGAGGTCAACTATTGATGGTTTTATACTAAGTAGTGCTGTAATGCGGTCATAGGAGGCGTGTCCGCGCTCAACTATATTAAAGAGCCAGCCAAAAGCAAGCATCGGCCAGATCAGATTTCCTAAATACATAATAAATGTGGTCAGTTTCCCTATCGTAATCTGATCGGTGATCACGAACTGAGCACCGAACGCGATTGCAAGGAAGTAGGAAATACCGACAATAAAGAAAATTGTCGGGTCAAAAAGCGCATCAATCTTGGCAACGGCAATGTTTTTGTTAACTGTATCCTGTGATTTATCTGAAAAATCTTTGATTTCCGCTTCTTCACGACCAAAAGATTTAGTCACGCGGATACCGGATATACTTTCTTGCACCTTATCATTCAGGTTCGCAAATGATGACTGAGCTTTAGCGAATCGCTGATGGATTAGTTTACCGTATTGACCGGTAATAATCGCCATGAAAGGCATTGGTAATAGACAGATTAGGGTCAACTCCCAACTGACAAAAACCGACATCATAATGATTACCATACCGCCAAGTGTAATTGAGTCAATTAGCGTTAGGACACCGTCACCGGCTGTCATTTCGACTGCTTGGACGTCATTAGTTGCATGTGCCATCAGGTCGCCTGTTCGCTGTTCGTTGTAAAACTCTGACGTATGTTCAGTAAAATGTTTATATAGTTTATTTCTTAGATTCTGTGACAATCTTGCTGAGGCACCATAGATTAGGATTCGCCAAACAAAACGGAGCACGTAGAGCAGAAATCCGCTAAAGATAATTAAGAATAACCAGGTAAAAAGAATTTGCCCGGTTAAGGTATTTTCAGAAATATGATCGACAAGAATTCCGACTGCGAATGGCGGAAACATGATAATTGCCGCAACCACGATTAGAATCATGATTCCGAATATGTAGCTTTTCTTCTCCTGCTTGAAAAACCAGAAGAGATCTTTAAAAACTCCCATGACTTGCTCCTTAAAATATGTTCGGTGTTTAATTTAAATGGCAAATAAAAAAGCATGGGTCGCCCCATCGCATTTAACCGCCTTTTGGTTCTTTCAATATAGAGTATATCATTTAATTTTCAACTATGTAAAGCTCATTCGAAAGTATATAATGTTAATCGAGAGGTGAAGAAAACGTGAATGCACGTAGCTTAAAAGCACTTGAATATCCGAAGATTATTGCTATGCTCGAGAGTAAGGCGACAACCGCCTATGGCAAAGAGTTGGCGGCAGCACTATTGCCAACTACAAAGCTCGAGCTTGCGACCGCCTGGCAGAGTGACACGCGCGAAGGGCTTGAGCTTTACCGCTTGAGCGGTGGTGTTTCCCTTGGCGGTGTAAAAGAACTGCGGCCGGCGTTAATTCGTCTGGATAAGGCGGGCGTATTAACGATTGAACAACTGCTGGATATAGCAAATACAATTTATGCCGGTAACCGAGTGAAGCGGACTCTGACCAACTTTGCTCAGGTGGATTTGATACCGCATTTGTACGAACTTGCTGAACAGCTGAGTGAGCTAAAAGAACTTGAGAAGACAATTCGTACGGCAATCGATGAGAATGGTGAAATCAAGGATACGGCAACACCTGAGTTGAAGCGGATTCGGCAACAAATATCGGCGGCTGAAAGTAAATTGAAAACGAAGCTTGAGGCACTAATCAAAAGCCCGACTAATCAGAGCAAACTTCAGGATCCAATCATTACGATTCGCAATGACCGTTATGTGATACCGGTAAAACAAGAATATCGGGGATTTTTCGGGGGAATCATTCATGACCAATCAGCGTCGGGGGCGACGCTCTATATAGAGCCGGAAGCGGTTGTCGAGATTAACAATCAATTACGGGAAGCACTACTTAAAGAACAACGCGAGATTGAGCGCATTTTAATTCAGTTGAGCGGTGAGGCGATGGCTGAAGCGGGGGCACTCGAGTTAAATGTCGCTTTGTTGGCGGAAATTGACTTTATTCAAGCTAAGGCGGAGTTAGCGCGGGAGATGAACGCCACAAAACCACTACTAAATGCTGAAGGTAAATTGAGCCTCAAGCGCGCTCGTCATCCACTGATTCCTCCTGATCAGGTGGTACCGATTGATGTTGAACTTGGCATTGATTATCGGGCAATCATAATAACCGGTCCGAATACCGGCGGTAAGACGGTTTCACTAAAGACAATCGGCCTATTAACATTGATGGCAATGGCGGGGCTGCATTTACCGGTTACTGAAGGTAGTAGAGCGAGTACCTACTCGGCAGTTTATGTTGATATTGGTGATGAGCAATCGATCGAACAAAGTTTGAGTACTTTTTCCGGTCATATGACTAATATTATAAAAATATTGGCAGAATTTGACGAAAATAGTCTAATTTTATTGGACGAGCTTGGTGCAGGAACAGATCCGACTGAGGGAGCGGGCTTGGCAATTGCTTTGTTGGAACATATCAAAGGCGTAGGTGCATCGGTTGTTGCGACCACTCACTATAGTGAGCTAAAGGCCTATGCTTACAACAGCCCGGGAATAATTAACGCAAGCGTTGAGTTCGATGTTGAATCGCTGCGACCTACCTATCGCTTGTTGATTGGAGCACCCGGACGAAGCAATGCATTTCTGATTGCCGAGCGATTGGGGCTTAGCAAAGATTTAATCGCGATGGCCAAGGACCAGGTGCGGCAAGATGATCGACAAGTGGAGTCAATGATTGCGATTCTTGAGGCGAATCGTTTAGCTGCAGAAAAAGAACGTGCTGCAGCTGAGGAGTTACGTGTTGCTGCGGCAAAGACAAGTAATGAGCTGGCAGAGCGTCTAAAACGATTGGAAGCGGAGCAAGAAACTATACTTACGAAGGCGGAAAAAGAGGCAGAACAACTCGTTGCAAAGGCCCAGAAAACTGCTGACACGATTATTAATGAATTACGTCAATTGGCACTGGCGGAACAGTCGAGCATTAAGGAACATCAGTTGATTGAGTTAAAGAAAGGTCTGAAAGATGCTGTACTTGAGCGTGGTCTTAAGGGTACAAGTGTTGGCGCTAAACCGCAACAAAAGCTGAAGGTTGGTGATGATGTGCTGGTGCATAGTTTTGGCCAGAAGGGCACGATTATCGAGCAGGTTGCCGACCGGCAGTATTTGGTGCAGATTGGCCTGGTCAAGGTTAATGTAAACGCCGATGAGCTGGAATTATTGGCTACAAAGAAGGAGAGCAAGCCCCAGCAGAGTGGAACCAGTTTCAAACGTAGTTCTACTGCGCGACCTGAGATTGATTTGCGTGGGAAAAACATAGAGGAATCGATTACGGAACTTGATATTTATCTTGATGAGGCATTTTTACAAGGCTACGGTCAGGTTACGGTAATTCATGGTGTTGGAACGGGTGCGCTGCGTGCCGGCTTACAAGATTTCTTGAAACGTCATCCTCACACTAAGGAGACACGGCCGGGACGTTATGGTGAGGGTGGTAGCGGCGTAACGATTGTTCAATTTAAGTGATAATCGCATTTATTTGCTATATTGCAACGCGTCGTCTGTACTCGCCCAAGGGCTCATAAGGCCGCGCTTATGAAATACAGCAACTGTCGAAAAATGTCAAAAAAGGTTATACTTGCCTTATAGTCTTTTCGTTATGAAGGTGTTATAATAGTGCAATCACAACTTTAATTGGAGGGATTTACATGGCATTGATTCAAGTAACTGATCAATCCTTTGCGGCAGACGTTGAGGCTGGCGGCTTAGTACTTGTGGACTTTTGGGCACCTTGGTGCGGTCCATGCAGAATGATTGCGCCGGTGCTGGAACTGCTCGCTTTAGACTTAGGAGACAAAGTAACGATTGCAAAACTAAATGTTGACGATAACCAGAATGTTGCTCGTAAATACGGCATCATGGGTATTCCGACATTGATTTTATTCAAAGACGGAGCACCGGTAGAAAAAATTGTTGGCTTTACCGGCCAAGATGAGCTAAAAGCAACGATTACTCGTCACCTGTAAGGATTATAAGTTAATTAACCATTGAAATTAACCACTAAACGCGCGCTTGATTATCGCCTGTAGTTTAGTGGTTTTTGCTTGCACAAAAGTCGCAGTGATTCGGTGATTGTATGGTAAAATAGGGCTAATGATAATGTATATTCGAGCAGCAGAAAAATCGATAATAAATGACAATTTATGACAATTTATGACAGGATGTTACAATGATGTAGGCTAAGAGAGGAACAATGATGTAGGTTAAGAGAGGAGAAGAACGGATGAGCGATAATAGTAATTTGGCTAAAATTAAACAAAAGCTAAGCGTCTTGCCTGATAAGCCGGGCTGTTACCTGATGCTTGATGAGACCGGCAAAGTCATCTATGTCGGCAAGGCCAAGTCGCTTAGGAGCCGGGTCCGTTCTTACTTTAGCGGTAGCCATGACACCAAGACAACTCGTCTGGTCAGTAAAATAGCTGACTATGAATATATTATTACGGACACTAATATTGAGGCATTAATTCTTGAGAACAACTTAATTAAGAAATATCGCCCGCGTTATAATGTCATGTTAAAAGATGATAAGACCTATCCTTATATAAAGTTAACTGCAGATGAACATCCGCGCCTCGAAATTGTGCGCAAGATCAAGAAGGATAAGGCCAAGTATTTCGGACCATATCCCAATGCGGGCGCTGCCAAGGTGGTCAAGCAGTTGCTTGATCGGATTTATCCTTTGCGGAAATGTAAAACTCTTAAGAAAGAGGTCTGCCTCTATTACCATATCGGCCAGTGCTTGGGACCCTGTGAGTTCCCTGTTAGTGCCGAAGAAAATGCCCGAATGGTGGCTGAGATCACACAATTTCTTCAGGGTGACTACCAGCAGATCAAACAACAGTTGGTGGCGAAAATGTTGGAAGCCTCGGAAGCGATGGAATATGAGCGGGCCAACGAAATCAAGGGGCAGCTGGCTGACATTGAGTCGATTATGACCAAACAAATAATTACCCTTAATGACCGGGTTGACCGCGATATTATCGGTTATTACGCTGATAAAGGCTGGTTAGCGGTCCAGATTTTCTTCATGCGCCAGGGCAACCTGCTCGAGAGCGACCTCAAGATATTTCCCTATTATATGGAGGAAGAAGATAGTTTTCTATCGTTTCTTACGCAGTATTATTTTGAGCATCCGGTTTTGGCCAAAGAAGTCCTGCTACCAATCGGCGTCGATGCTGAAGCCTTTAGCGAGTGGATACCCGCGAAAGTGTTGCAACCGCTGCGGGGACCAAAACGCAAGTTGGTTAACTTAGCTAGCAAAAATGCGGAGAATGCCTTAAAAGAAAAATTCCTACTCGAGGAACGGAAGGATGAGCGGACGAAAACAGCGATTGTGAAGTTAGCCCAGGCGCTTGATTTGGATAGTTTGCAGCGGATTGAGGCTTTTGATAATTCGAATATTCAAGGGGCGAATCCGGTTTCGGCGATGGTCGTCTTTATTGATGGCCTGCCTGATCGGAATAGTTATCGCAAGTTCCGGATTAAGAGTGTTGTTGGGCCGGATGATTATGAGACAATGCGAGAGGTAATCCGCCGGCGGTATAGCCGGGTATTAATCGAGGGTTTGAATCTGCCTGACCTGATCATTGTTGATGGTGGTTTGGGTCAGATTAATGCGGCGCTTGATGTTCTTGAGAATGAACTGAGTTTAGACATACCGGTTGCCGGCTTACGTAAAGATGATAAGCATCGCACATCGCAGCTACTCTTGGGCAGTGAAGCGCGCGTGATTGAGTTAGCGCGCAATAGTCAAGAATTCTACCTATTGCAAAGGATCCAGGATGAGGTCCATCGCTTTGCAATCACCTTTCACCGTCAGGTGCGGAGCGACAGCATGTTTAAGTCAGAACTTGATGGTATTGTTGGCGTTGGACCGAAGAGAAAGGCCCTGTTGCTTAAACATTTCCGGTCGGTCGCGGGCATCCGCGATGCCAAACCGGAGGAAATGGTTAAGCTGGGCATTAATGAGCAATTAGCGTTTAATATTCTGGAACACCTGAATAAGGAAGATTAGGGCGCAGGAAATTGCCAACGAATGAAGCGCGCCAGGTCATCGGGATAAGGAGCCTGGAATCGTAGGCGCGCTTCAGCGCTACGCGCCGCACCCGTTGGGTGCGCGAAGGCAATTTCCCAGGCATGGAGTGCCTGCCGCTCTTGGGCGATAATGTCGCCAATGGCGGCGCCACCCGCGCGATGCCCAGCGTCGCCGGCGCCACCCATATCTACACCCGCTACCTTGTAGCCGCCGTATAAATCATCGCCCACGAGCGGTGCGCCCAACCAAGCCAAATGTGCCCTAAGTTGGTGCGTCCTGCCGGTCAGGAGCTCTAACTCAACCAGGGAAAACCCTGCGCTTTCGCGCAGCACGCGGTATCGCGTCCGCGCCGGTAACCCGGCGCTATCAGCAAAATCAACAAGCCTTCTCACGCTGTGATTAGGGTCGCGAATTAGCGGGGCGTCGATTAAACCCGCTTTGTTAGGTAAACTGCCATGGACGATACCGTGGTAGTTTCTTTTAAGTTCGCCGCTTGCTAACTGCAGGGCCAATACATGATGAGAATATTGGTTTTTGGCAACGATAAATAGACCGCTCGTGTCGCGATCCAACCGGTTAACCGGTCGAAAGCGATAACGCTCACCCTTGCTCAGCCAGTAGTGCTGGAGGCCGTTGGCAATCGTGCCGGTCGGGTAATTGCGGGTTGGATGGACGACAATACCTGCCGGTTTATTAATAATCGCGATATCAGCATCCTCATAGACGATGTCGACCGGAATTGGTTCCGGCGGCACCTCTTCTGAGTGCTCAGCCGGCACATAAATCGCCAGGGTATCACCGGTCCGGACCCTACGGGTAACATAAAGAGAGATATCGTTAAGCCGGATATCTCCCTCGTTTTTGATAGTTGTCAGCCCTTTGCGGGAGAAGGCAAGTTGGTCATAGAGAACCTCTTTGATCATTAAGCCATCCCACTCAGGTTTTATTTTAATTTCTACTAATAATTTCATATCACTTTTCCTTCTTAAAACTAACTTCATCTAAACTCCAAACTAACCTCATCTAAACTCCAAACTAACTTCATCTAAACTCCCTAATGTTACTACTTGTTTAATTAAAAACTTTCCTTACCCACCAGCCCTGCCTAATCAACCGACACTGACTATTGCGAATCCCTTGTCTTAATCTCGACCCGGCGGATTTTGCCGCTAATCGTTTTCGGCAATTCACTGACGAATTCAATGATTCGCGGATATTTGTAGGGTGCTGTAACTGTTTTTACATGCTCTTGAATTTCTTTTTTTAGTTCATCGCCGGCGGTGTAGCCCTTAGCTAAAACGATCGTCGCCTTAACAATCTGACCGCGCGTTTCGTCAGGTACTGCAGTGATCGCACATTCAAGTACTGCCGGATGCTCCATCAGAGCACTTTCTACCTCAAATGGACCGATTCGATAACCGGAACTTTTGATTACATCATCAAGCCGACCGACAAACCAATAGTAACCATCTTCATCGCGCCAAGCAACATCGCCTGTATGGTAAACATCATTATTCCACACGCTTCTGGTTAACTCAGGATCACGATAATAGCCGGTGAAGATGCCGTAAGGCACAATTTTCTCTGTTATTACAACGATTTCGCCTTCTTCGCCAACATCACAAGAAGCACCGAACTCATTAATAATATCAATTTCATAACCGGCAGCCGGTTTACCCATTGAACCCGGACGGACTTCCACCCAAGGGAAGGTAGCAACCATTACTGTTGCCTCAGTCTGACCAAAGCCCTCAGTAAGTTTCAGGCCGGTCGCCTTTAAGAACTGGTTATAAACCTCAGGGTTCAGCGGCTCACCCGCTATTGAACAGTGAGTGATATTGCTTAGGTCATACTTTGACAGATCTTCTTTGATAAAAAACCGGAAAATCGTTGGCGGCGCACAAAAGGTTGTCACTTTATGTTTAATAATCTGTTCCAGTAATTCACCGGGAACAAACTTATCATAGTCATAGACAAAAACCGCACTTCCACAGAGCCATTGACCATAGATTTTGCCCCAAGCAGCCTTTGCCCAGCCGGTATCAGCAACGGTTAAATGCAGACCACCTTCGCTAACTTGTTGCCAATATTTCGCTGTTACGATATGGCCCAGTGGATAGAGAAAGTTGTGCTGAACCATTTTCGGCATACCTGTCGTGCCTGATGTGAAATAAATTAACGAGATATCTTCGTTTGCGGTTAGCGCATCTCCTGTTGGTTTCGTGAACATATCGCTCATCTTTTCTAAGTCGGAATCGTAGTCGACCCAGCCGTCGCGAGCACCGCCAACTAACACCTTTTGGAAAGGTGCAGTATGTTCGGTTGCTGCCTCAATTGAGTTAACAATCTGTTCCTCATTAACTGAGACAATCATTTTAATATTAGCTGCATTATTGCGATAGATAATATCTTTAGTTGTAAGTAAGTGTGTTGCCGGAATAGCGATGGCGCCGATTTTATGTAATGCCAGCAGATTAAACCAATATTCATAGCGGCGCTTAAGCACAAGCATTACCGCATCACCTTTCTTAATTCCTAAGTCGGCAAACAGGTTGGCAGCCTTGTTTACATTCTCCTCAAGCTCTTTAAATGTGAAGGTGCGCTCGTCACCTTTATCATTGCACCAGACAAGGGCAACTTTGTCCGGAGTTTTTTTCGCTATCTCTTCAACAACATCATAAGCGAAGTTAAAGTTATCAGGTGTTTTGATTGCAAAATTTTGATAAAAATCTTCGTAGGAAGTAAAATCTTCCGCTGTCACATATTTTTGATACATCTTGTTACCTCTCTCTCTTTCCTTAATTGACGCGCATTTATACGCTTATTTCTATGTAAAACGAACCATACTCAACTTGCTTAAACTTAACTTGCTTAAATTAATAGTCTAACCCGCAGGCGCATCGACAATTATTGCTAAGAAAACCGCTTTTTCGCCGTTTAAAGCTTCCATAGCATGTGGCAACTCTGAATTATAGTAGATTGAATCACCCGCACTTAAAACTAATTCTTTACCATTAATCACGAGACGCATACTGCCCGAAAGCATGTAGTCAAACTCTTGTCCTTGATGCGAGTTGAAATCGAGCGGCTTATCGATATTACTCGGTTCAATCGTTACCAGGAACGTCTCCATCTGCTTTTGCACGAAATTGTAAGCCAGGTTTTGATAGTTGTAGTTTTTACGACGCTTAACAAAAACGCCTTTATCCTTTCGTACTAATGCGAAGTCGTGTAATTTCGGATCTTCACCCGTTAATAGTGCAGTCAGTTCGACACCCAAATCGTTTGCCGCAGCATAAAGAAAGCTGACAGGGATATCGACTGTACCGCTCTCATACGATTCGTAAGTTGCAACATCAACGTTTAATTGTGTTGCTAATTGTTCGACCGATAAGCCGGAAATCTCCCGCAGCTCTTTTAACCTTGTTGCAATCGCTTTAATCTGTTCTTGCAATCCAACCACCCTTTCCCAATCTTTTCAAATAGTTAGAATATTAAGATAAATACTATCACAGTGTAACATTTTTTTCATCAACAAGCTTAAACTAATATTAAATCTATCTATGTTATTATATAATGAGACATGAACATATGAGAAGGAGACGCAGTAATGCAGAAAAATCAACCGATTGGAATCCTCGATTCCGGATTAGGCGGACTAACCGTCGTTAAAGAAATTATTAAACAACTACCCAACGAACGGCTGATCTATGTTGGTGATACTGCCCGTTGCCCTTATGGACCGCGTTCGGCCGAAGAAGTACGCGAATTTACATTGGAGATTGTAAACTTTTTGCTGAAACAAAATGTGAAAAGCATTGTGATAGCATGTAACACTGCAACCGCGTATGCGCTTAATGCGGTTCGCGACCATGTTAAGATACCGGTAATCGGCGTTATCAGACCGGGTAGCATTGCGGCGGTAAGAACCTCTTTACAGGGGCGGATTGGTGTAATCGGAACGGTTGGAACGATTGGCAGTGGCGCTTATCAGGATAGTTTGCGCGAGTTAACTGCGGGAGAATTAAACGCGAATGGACCAATTACGCCTCATGTTGTTTGCTTAGCCTGTCCGACGCTCGTTCCTTTGGTTGAGGAAGAGCACCTTTACAGTGAAAAGGAGAAACAGAAAATCGTTGAGGAGGCACTGGCACCGCTTAAGGGTAAAGAGCTGGATTCGCTAATCCTTGGCTGTACCCACTATCCGCTTATTACAGAATATATCCAAAAGACGGTCGGTGAAGAGATTAAGCTGATTAGTTCTGCGGAAGAGACGGCTAAGCAATTGGCGGCAATTCTGGCAGACCTGGGCATGTTAAACGATGAAGAGAACAATAGCGACATATCAGTCGCCGGCAGCGAGAACCAATATTACACGACCGGTGATGCAAACCTATTCAAGCAGGTCGGTGAACGCTGGCTTGATGCTGAAATCGCCGTTAAACATATTGAACTTACACAATTAAATGGGCAGGGGGAGATTTAAATGAGAGCTAGTCAACGAGAAAACAATCAATTACGAACCATCAATATTGAGCGGAATTACCTGAAATACGCTGAGGGGTCTGTTCTAATTGAGTTTGGAGATACAAGGATTATTTGTAGCGCTTCTGTTGAGGACAGAGTACCGTCGTTTTTACGCGGTGAGGGCAGCGGTTGGATTACCGCTGAATATTCAATGCTTCCGCGGGCTACACTGACACGCACACAACGCGAGGCAACAAAGGGGAAGCAGAGCGGCAGAACGCATGAGATTTCCCGCTTGATTGGGCGCGCACTTAGGTCGGTTGTCGATCTAAACCTACTTGGTGAACGGACGATTTGGATTGACTGTGATGTTTTGCAGGCTGATGGCGGTACGAGAACGGCAGCGATTACCGGATCTTTTATTGCTTTGTCAGATGCTTGCAACAAACTGCTTACTGCCGGCGAGCTGACAGCATCACCGATTAAGGCTTATGTTGCTGCGACCAGTGTCGGTATTGTAGGCGGTGAGGCGATTCTCGACCTTGAATATGTTGAGGACTGTGAAGCTGCTGTCGATATGAATGTCGTGATGACGGATGAAGGTAGATATGTGGAAATTCAAGGTACCGGTGAAGAGGCGACTTTTTCCGAGGAGGAACTTGCTGAATTATTAACACTTGCGAAATCCGGCATCAAGCAACTGATTGCCTTACAGAAGGAGTGCCTTGATGAAGAGTAAACGCTTAATCGTTGCGACGAGCAACCGGGGGAAGTTAAAAGAATTCGCGGCGATGCTTGAACCGTTGGGTTTCGAGCTTGCTTCATTGGTTGATTATCCGGAGTTGGCTGAAGTGGTTGAGGACGGTGCATCGTTCGCTGCTAACGCTCAGAAAAAGGCTGAAGAGATCAGTAAACAATTACAGCTTCCGGTGCTTGCGGACGATTCAGGTCTGGTAGTTGATGCTTTGGCGGGAGCACCCGGGATCTATTCCGCGCGCTATGCCGGCGACCCGCGTTCAGATAGTCGAAATATTGAAAAACTGTTAAATGATTTGAAATTGGTGCCGCCTGCGAAACGAGCGGCACGCTTTGTTGCTGCGCTTGCTCTTGCGATACCGGGCCAAGAGACGCTTATTGTCGAAGGGACTTGTGAAGGTGTGATTGCAACTGCGCCTGCGGGTTCTGAAGGATTCGGTTATGACCCGGTGTTCTATTTACCGGAGCGAAAGCAGATGATGGCGGAGCTTACTGCGGATGAAAAAAACAAGATCAGCCATCGGGCGAATGCGCTTCAAAAACTGACCTCTTTGCTGGTGGAAAATAGTTTCGCTGACTTTCGTTGACTAAAAAAAATACGCATGTTATAATTTTTCGTGTTGTGATTATTTTTGATTATCTGTCTCAGTAGCTCAGCTGGATAGAGCAACGGCCTTCTAAGCCGTAGGTCGGGGGTTCGAATCCCTCCTGAGACGCCATTAAAGCTCTATTACTGCACCCCACGCTATCGGGGTGCTTTTACTTGCTTGAAATGAGGTCACCTTATGTTATAATTTATAAATACCTTGATACATATTAGATTGGCAATAAATGAAGGAGGAATATATTGATGAAAGCTAGTTGGGAAAAAGTAGAGGGCGAGAAGAATCAGGTTCTTTTACGCGTTGAAGTAGATGAAGCAGCGGTAAAGAAGGGGCTTGATCAAGCCTTTAACAAGGTTGTTAAGACTGTTAATGTACCGGGTTTCCGCAAAGGTAAGGTGCCACGCAACATTTTCGAATCGCGTTTCGGTGTTGAGGCGCTGTACAATGATGCGATTGATTATATATTACCGGAAGCATATGATAATGCGATTAAAGAGACAGGGATTGAACCGGTTGACCGTCCGGATATTGATATTGAGCAGTTTGGCAATGGTGAGCCTTTCGTGTTTACTGCGAAAGTGACAGTTAAACCGGAGGTGGAGCTGGGTAAATATAAAGGTTTAAAAATCGAGAAGAAAGATTTTGCAGTCAGTGATGAGGCGGTTAAGCAAGACCTTGAAGCACTTCGTGAGCGTCACGCCGATATCGTTGTTATCACCGATGGCGAGGTTGCTGATGGCGATACTGCCGTTATTGACTTTGAAGGCTTCCTTGATGATGTTGCTTTTCAAGGCGGTAAAGGTGTTAATCACTCACTCGTTATTGGTTCCGGCTCATTTATTCCCGGTTTCGAAGAGCAAGTTATCGGTATGAAAAAGGATGAGGAACGTGACATCAATGTCACTTTCCCTGAAGAATACCATAGCGATGAGTTAGCAGGTAAAGCGGTAGTTTTTAAAGTTAAATTACACGAAATTAAACGTAAAGAGTTACCTGAACTTGACGATGAATTTGCAAAAGACATTAATTTTGATACGTTAGAAGCACTGACAGCTGATGTACGAAAAAAACTTGAAAAGGCTGCCGCGCAAGAGGAAGAGCTTTACCTCAAAGAGCAGGCATTATTACTTGCCGGAGAAAATGCAAAAATCGATATACCGGAAGCGATGATTGACTATGAGGTTGAAAAGATGCTTCGTAATTTCGATCAGCAACTTACCGGGCAAGGATTAAATCTTGAACTATATCTACAATATATGGGTATGGATGATGCAACCCTGAAAGAACAATTCCGCGGGGATGCTGCCAAGCGTGTACGTTCTGACCTGGTTTTAGAGGCGATTGCCGCAACTGAAGAGTTAGTTGCTACTGAAGAGGAAATCGATACAGAAATAGCACGAATTGCTTTGAGTTATGGCCGTGAACCGGCAGAGATTAGAGAGATTCTGGAATCTGACGGTGAAGGCATTAAAAATATGGAACTCGATGTAAAATATCGTAAGGCTTTAGATTTATTAGTTGCTGAAAGCAAGTAGGGGGTGTTGACAGTTAACGACGATAAGAAAGCAGTTAAATGTTCATTCTGCGGAAAGCCGCAGGAGCAGGTACGAAAGTTGGTGGCCGGTCCTGATGCTTATATTTGCGATGCTTGTATTGAGCTATGCGGCACTATTATTGATGAAGAGATTGCCGGCGATGTTGTCAAGAAAACAATGGTTCTGCCTAAGCCACAGGAGATAAGGCAGACGCTTGATCAATATGTAATCAATCAGGATTTAGCTAAAAAAACTTTGGCAGTTGCTGTCTATAACCATTACAAACGAATTAATGCTCAGGAACAGGATAAGGAAGTTGAGTTGCAGAAGAGCAATATTATGCTACTCGGTCCGACGGGCAGCGGTAAAACGTTGCTTGCGCAGACAATGGCACGGATTCTCGATGTCCCGTTTGCAATTGCTGACGCCACTTCACTAACTGAAGCAGGCTATGTTGGCGAGGATGTGGAAAACATCCTATTGAAACTGATACAGGCTGCTGATTACGACATTGAACGCGCACAGACAGGCATTATTTATATTGACGAGATTGATAAAATCTCTCGTAAATCTGATAATCCTTCAATTACGCGTGATGTGTCAGGAGAAGGGGTGCAGCAAGCGCTACTTAAGATTCTTGAGGGAACGGTTGCTAATGTGCCACCGCAAGGTGGGCGCAAGCATCCACACCAAGATTTCTTGCAATTAGATACGACCAATATCCTGTTTATCGTTGGCGGTGCTTTTGATGGTATTGAGACGATTATTAAACGACGTCTTGGCAAGAAAGTTATCGGCTTTGGTACAGATGCTACCGGTCTGAATGATACTTTGATGGCGACTGAACAAGCGGCAGATGCTGACTTGTTGACGCATGTTTTGCCGGAAGATCTTCTGAAATACGGTTTAATACCGGAATTCGTTGGTCGAGTTCCGGTAATGGCAACTCTTAAAAAACTCGATGAAGGAGCGCTTGTTGATATTTTGACTGAGCCGAAGAACGCACTTGTCAAGCAGTACAGACGCATGTTCTCACTAGACAAAGTTGAGTTAGAGTTCACTGATGATGCGCTTGCGGTAATCGCACAAGAGGCGATTAAACGCAATACCGGCGCGCGTGGATTACGGTCGATAATTGAGATTGCACTACTTGATGTGATGTATGAGTTACCTTCACGAAAAGATGTTGTTAAATGTTTGATAACGCGTGAAACGATTCTTGAAGGCAAGCAACCGCTGCTCTTTAATCGAGCCGGCGATCTGTTGTCGACTAAAAAGGGCGAGGCAATCGCTTAAAGCTTGGCATAATGATAAAAGACCACCTATAGGTGGTCTTTTAGTCTGTTACAAGACAAATCGCGTTATTGATGCGCTATTGATTCTGTTCTTTGGCCTCTTTACCGCCGGCACAGAAGTCACAAGGGTCTGTGCGGTTAGCTTCGAAGGCTTCTTCAATTGTGCCTTTATAAACAGTTTTCGATCTCATTAACGTATGGCAATCAGGGTCAAAGTGATAGGATTTACCCCACTGTGTCCAATAGGCATCGCCATCGTTTTGGAGAATCGCCGCTTCTTTGGCAGCTTCCAGATCCTCAGCTGATACCGGATTGTAGTCGATTGATAGACCAACCGCAGCTATAAGTGCGATAGTCGCAACAACAGACACGATCTTTTTAGTTTTCGCATCAAGCTCTTTGTTGTTTAGTAGGATAAGTACTAATGGGAAAAAAGCGATTACAGCTGCGATAACACCCATGTTGTTCCAAAGGAAAAACTTAACTTTATTCTTCTCACTGGCAGGGTCGATTCTGTTTGCTTTTTTCCATAGAAACGCACCGGCTACAACAAGAATTAGGTCAAGTACGATGCCGGCAATCATCCAAATCATCGCGTCGCCCGTCAGATATAAAATACCATTAATTAGTGCAATTACAACAACCTCTGCAGCGATCGCTAAGAGCCAGAGCAGTACAGCAAAGATACGCATTCCATTCGCGCGAGCTTTTGGCGTTTTACCATCTACTCCCTCAGCAGCAACGTTCTTGGTCTCCTTACCCGATTTAACGTCAACGAATTTACGCTCTACCGGTTTCTTTTCGTTTGCCATTTAATCACCTCTATAATTTAATTAATATTTTAGTAAGTAAAATGATATCACAAGCAGGGTGATAAAACAATAAAATCGACCAATAGGGAATTAATATATCTATTACTATATTTTGACAATTGGGGTTTGAAATGCTATTATTTAGTGAGTAAATCTTATGTTGTTATATGTGTTTATCAAGTGCGGTTCAGACCCTGGAAACTGCCTCTGAAAATAGACAAAAATCACTAAGTAGGTTAAAATTCACTAAACGGGGGTGTTAGAATGAACAACAATTTAGAAGAAAAACGGATAGCCCTTTTACCATTACGAGGATTGCTCATTTTTCCGCGAATGTCGATTCACCTTGATGTCGGGCGTGATAAATCGATTAGAGCGGTTGATTATTCGATTTTGGAGCGTGGCTCCTTGATATTTCTTGCCGCTCAAAAAGAGTTTAATGTCGAAGAACCAACTGAGGATGATATTTTTACAATTGGTACGGTTGCTAAGATTAAACAGAACCTTAATCTTCCCAATGGACGCATCCGGATTATGATTGAAGGTTTATATCGTGCGCGGGTTGTTGAATATATTGATAACCCTAATCACTTTGAAGTTATTTACGAGCCGCTTGCGGAACATCCGGGTCTTGGAATTGAGACTGTGGCGCTTGGTCGCATGGTCTTGCGGATGTTTAATACGTATTTAACCAACGCTAATGTACCGGTACCGGAGGCTGCAACAGCCCTGCTCAGTGCCGAGGAACCTGATGAAATTAGCGATTTAGTCGCTTCGTTTTTGCAGATCAAACTGGCGGAGCGTCAGGAATTACTCGAGATACTTTCGGTGCATGAACGTTTGGAAAGACTCTATTCGCATCTGACCGAAGAAGCAGAGATTTATGAGGTTGAAAAGGTAATCAGTGAGCGTGTTAAACGCCAGATGGACAAAACTCAGAAGGACTATTATTTACGCGAACAAATCAAGGCGATTCACAAAGAACTTGGTGAGCGCGATGCGATGTTTAGCGATATTATGCAGATGCAGGAACGGTTAGACGAGCTTGCCGCACCGCCTGAGGTGAAGGAAAAGATTGCGAAAGAGATTGCAAGATTGGAACGGATGCCGGGCAGTGCTGCTGAGAGTGTCGTAATTTATAATTATCTTGACTGGTTATTTAATTTACCGTGGTTGACGGAGACAGCTGAGGAGATTGATATAGAACGAGCCGAGAGAACGCTTGATGCTGACCATTATGGCTTAGAAAAAGCGAAGGAACGAGTACTTGAGTACTTATCAGTACAGAAATTGGTAGGAAAACTTAAAGGTCCGATCCTCTGTTTAGTTGGCCCACCGGGGGTGGGTAAGACTTCGCTTGCGAAGTCGGTTGCCCATTCAATCGGGCGCAAGCTCGTGCGCATCTCTCTCGGTGGCGTCCGTGACGAATCGGAGATTCGTGGTCATCGTCGCACCTATGTGGGCGCGATGCCGGGAAGAATTATTCAAGGCATGAAAAATGCCGGAACAATTAATCCGGTCTTCGTATTAGATGAGATCGATAAGATAAATTCTGATTTTCGCGGAGATCCGGCATCGGCGCTGCTGGAGGTACTTGACCCGGAACAGAACAATAGTTTCAGCGATCACTATGTTGAGTTGCCGTATGACCTGTCAAAGGTAATGTTTATTACAACTGCCAACTCAGTTCATACGATACCGAAACCCTTGCTTGATCGAATGGAAATCATCGAGCTGTCCGGTTATACCGAACTTGAGAAGTTGCAGATTGCCAAGAATTTCTTATTGCCGAAAAATCTTGAGGCGCACGGTCTTAATAAGTCGAGGTTAAAGATTAGTGACGAGGCGCTGCGCAGGATAATAAGCGAATATACGCGCGAGGCCGGCGTGCGGAATCTTGAGCGCGAATTGGCTAAAATCTGTCGGAAAGCGGCGAAAATTATCGTTTCCGGGGGACAGAAGAATATTAGTGTCGGTGAAAAGAACTTAGAGAAGTTCCTTGGTAAGCCGCGTTACCGCTATGGTCTGATGGAAAAAGAAAATCAGGTAGGAGCAGCGACGGGACTCGCATGGACAGCCGTTGGCGGCGACACTCTGACCGTGGAGGCAGGGATTGTCCCGGGTAAAGGCAAGCTGATTCTTACGGGACAATTGGGCGATGTAATGAAGGAGTCGGCGACGGCGGCATTCAGCTATATTCGCGGGCGGGTTCGGGAGTTCGCAATCGACCCGGATTTTGCTGAAAAGAATGATATTCATATACATGTACCGGAGGGAGCAATTCCGAAGGATGGTCCATCTGCGGGTATTACAATTGCGATTGCACTTATTTCGGCACTTACCGGAAGACCGGTGCTGCGAACTGTTGGTATGACCGGAGAGATAACGCTTCGTGGACGTGTGCTGCCAATCGGCGGTTTAAGGGAAAAGGTTTTGGCTGCTCATCGTGCCGGATTAACAACAATTATCCTGCCGAAAGAAAATCAGAAGGATTTAGAAGAGATTCCGGCGGAAGTTAAGGAAACGATGAATTTTGTTCTCGTGGAAGACCTTGACCAGGTTATAGCTAAAGCGATGGTGAAATAGATGAAGGTTAATCAAGCGGAACTGAAAATTAGTGCGGTCGCTATTAGTCAATACCCGGAGGATAAGTTGCCGGAGATTGCCTTAGTTGGCCGCTCTAATGTTGGCAAATCTTCGCTAATTAATCGGCTGATTGGGCGGAAATCTCTGGTTCGCACAAGCTCTAATCCGGGTAAAACGCAGACTTTGAATTTTTATCTGATCAATGAGCTCTTCTATTTTGTTGACCTGCCCGGGTATGGTTATGCTCGCGTTTCCAAAGCTGAACGTAGTCGCTGGGCCAAGTTTATTGAAGAATACCTGATGGTCCGTGAGCAGTTGGGGGTTGTCGTGATGTTGACAGATTTGCGCCACCCACCAACGAAAGACGATATAGCTATGTACCAGTGGTTGAAATATTACGACTTGCCGGTAATTGTTGTCGGGACTAAAGCTGACAAGATTCCCCGCGGCAAGTGGGAGCTCCATAAAAAACAGCTCAAGACAGGGCTTGAGCTGGTATCGACTGATAAATTATTAACTTTTTCAGCCGTTAAAGGCTATGGTTTCGATGAAGTGTGGAAAGAGTTAATGCCGTATATTAATTAGTCCCTTTTCATTTTTACTGAGCCTTTAGGCTCTTTTTGCCGTTTAAAGGGTCGAGTCAGTGCATCAGGTGGAATCTCCGCCAGAATCATCCCCAAGAAGATAAGCAGACCCCCAATTGCTACATTCCATGTCAGCAACTGCCAGAGCACAACCATTGATGTAAGTGCCGCAAAGACCGGCTCAGTCGCAAAGATAATTGCTGTTTTCGTTGGTGAAGAGTAGCGTTGGAAGTTGGCTTGAATCAAAAAGGCAATCGATGTTGCAAAAAGAGCCGTAATAACAATCGCAAGCAGAACATCAAACGAGAGCAGTACATCGATTGAGAGTAGTGCTGTTGTATCTTCGAAAATAATAGCGGCACCTAAACTCAATATTCCACAGACCGCTATCTGCAAAAGTGCTAAGATAAAGGCCGAATATTTAGGTGCGTATCTCCCGGTATAGACAATCTGGAGGGCGAAGAAAATTGCACCAAAGAAGATTAAAAAATCTCCAAAGTTGATTCCAACACTGCCAATCATCGTCATGATATAGAGTCCAATCGCTGCTAAACCGACTCCAATAATTGATGTGGATTTAAGTTTTTCTTTTAGTATTAAATACGATAATATCGGTACTAAAACGACGCTTAGGCCGGTAATGAAACCGGCGTTAGCGGCAGTTGTGTAGAGTAGGCCGATTGTTTGTGCGCCATAACCGATGAATAGCAAGACACCCAGGAAAATTCCGGCGAACCAGAGCTCTTTTGGAATAGCAAATAGATTTTTGCGATCCCAGATTAATGCGAAGATTAGCAAGAAAATAGTGGCTACCAAAAAACGCACCGCATTAAAGCTATGCGGTGGTAAAAGTGCTATTGCATTCTGGACAATGATAAAGGTTGTACCCCAGATGAATGCAACAAAGAGCAACATTAAATCTGATTTCAAGCTTTTTTTCATCAAGTTAAATTACTCCTATTTTATTGACAGCATCCGTTCTAAAGAGAGAATCGCCTCACGTGCCGTCGCCTCATCTACAGTAATTTGCTGTTCATAATCCTCATTATTTATTTTTTCTAAAGCTCTTAACAGTGATTCTAAAGTAATCGTGTTCATCGTCGGACAAAAACTGTTGTACTTGCCAAGTGAACGGATCTCTTTGTCGGGATTTTCTTTAGCTAGTCGGTTCACCAGATTCGCTTCGGTGCCAATAACCCATTTGCTACCGGGCGGTGATTCGTTTACCAGATTAACAATATAGTTGGTTGAACCGGCATAATCAGCTGCCTGGACAACCTCAAAGGCAGTCTCCGGATGGACCACGATTTTAACCTCAGGGTCTTGGCGGGCTTCTTCGATATCCGCCACCGTAAACCGCTGGTGGACAGCACAGAATCCCTTCCAGAGGATAACCTTAATGTCGTTCAATTCGCCTGTGTATTCGAGCAGTTCGCGATGCGGATTCCAAATTGCCATTTGATTTTCAGCAACACCCAGATCGTAGGCAGTGTTTTTGCCCAAATGGCGGTCGGGTAGGAAAAAAACGATTTCCTTCTGAGTAAAAGCCCATTCAAGGACCTTGCGAGCATTGGATGAGGTGACTGTTGCGCCGCCGTTGCGACCAACAAAAGCTTTAATTTCCGCTGAAGAATTTATATAGGTAATCGGGATAATCCGTTCACCGAAAATGTGAGTGAGTTGTTCCCAACTGCGTTCTGCTTGTTCAATATTAGCCATATCTGCCATTGGGCAGCCTGCGCTCTCTTCCGGCAAGAAGACACGCTGGTCCGGTTCCGTCAACATGTCAGCAGTTTCCGCCATGAAATGCACACCACAGAATAGGATGTACTTAGCTTCTTTATTAGCGGCTGCCATTTCAGCAAGTATCAGTGAATCACCGACTGCATCAGCGAATTGAATAATCTCGTCTTTCTGATAGTGATGAGCCGGAATGTAAAGATCAGAGCCGAATTTCTCTTTAAGCTCTCTAATTCGTTGTTCCATATTTGTTTCCTCCCGCAAGATTAAAAGAGATGTCTAACGCTTTAACTGAGTGGGTCAACATTCCCAAGGAAATATAGTTGACACCACAACCTCGGTAGTCGGCTATGTTACCGGTATTAATACCGCCGGAAAGTTCAGTGATAATTTCCGGGGGAATAAGTGCTGTGTATATTTTAGCCTCCTCCGGAGAACAATTATCTAACATTATAACATCAACGCGAACATTTATCGCCTCTCTAACTTGTTCGAGGTTTTCTGTTTCAACTTCGATTTTCAGCATATGCCCATATTTAGCGCGTACGCGCTCGACAGCAGCAGTGATTGAGCCGGCATGAGCAATGTGGTTATCTTTAATCAGCACAGCGTCATCAAGGCCGTAACGGTGGTTGTAACCGCCACCGGTTCGCACAGCGTATTTTTCGAGCATTCTTAGCCCGGGTGTTGTTTTACGTGTATCACAGATGCGAATTGTCGGGTCAGCGAGCAACTCAATAATCTGTGTTGTTGTTGTTGCAATTCCCGAAAGGCGTTGCACCAGATTGAGAATTACGCGTTCACCACTGAGGAGCGGGATAACTTTGCCGGAAACTTTAGCGATGACCTGTTGAGCTGAAACGTGGTCCCCGTCCTGTGCCGGCAGCTCAACTTTGATATCTGGGTCGAGAAGGTGATAGCCGAGCTGAATAATTTCTGCACCGGCAAGAATGCCGTCAGCTTTTGCTACAAATTCACCGGTACCTTCGTCGCTTTCAGTAAAAATAGCGCTCGAAGTTACATCAAGGTAGCCGATATCCTCGTTAAGGAAACGCTTAAGCTGTTCGGTTAAAGCTACCTTATTCATCGAAATTGCGCCCCCTTACGATGTAGTGTTTCAGCCATTCTTTGTCGTTCGGTTTAGGATAGTCGGTGCGAAAATGTCCGCCGCGACTCTCTGTTCTCAGTAATGCCGAGCTGGAAATTAACCAACCAACCGTTAACATGTTAGTGATGATTTTTTCTTCATTAGTTAAACTGATTAATAACCTGTCAGCATTAATTACATTATTATATTGGTCGAACCAATTAAAGGCAGTCTCTAAATCGAAGCCGTTTCGCACAATGCCTACATAGTCAGTCATTATTCGCCTAATTTCGCTAACTGCGGGGAGTTTCTGGTTAAGCGTACCACCTCGAGGTATAGTGATTTCAGGTAGATTGTTAATATTAGCTATATGCGGTGTAACCTGCTCGACAGTTGTTTCTTGTTCCTCTTGCTCCTCTTGCTCTAAAAGATGACTCGCTAACGATCCGGCAAATATTAACCCTTCAAGCAAGGAATTGCTTGCTAAGCGGTTTGCACCATGGACACCGTTGCAGGCTACTTCACCGACCGCATATAGACCCGGAAGTGAAGTTTCACCCTCCATATTGGTTTTTACACCGCCCATGATAAAGTGAGCTCCCGGGGTAACCGGGATCAGACCATTAGCAATCTTAATTCCATTTTCTTTACAGAGTGCAGTGATCTGCGGAAAACGATTCTTGAAGTTTTCAATTGCAGAGATATCGAGAAAAATCTGATGACCTGCTTGTTGTTCCTTAAATACTTGACGGGAAACGATATCACGAGGTGCAAGGTCGCCTTGCTGATGAACACGGTCCATGATAAAACGTCCATTTTCATCGACCAAGCGCGCACCTTCTCCACGTACCGCTTCGGAGACTAAGGCAGAAGATTTATTTTTAGTGACCAGCATCGTTGGATGGAATTGAATAAATTCCAAATCAACTAATTCGCAACCGGCGCGATAAGCCATTGCAATACCGTCACCGGTAATTGTTGAATCATTAGAAGTAACTTCGTAAAGTCCACCCATTCCACCGGTTGCTAAAATTATATAAGGTGCCTGATACATAATCGTTTCACCAAGATTATTTTTTGCAAATACTCCAACGCAGCGACCGTCGTTGACAATTAGGTCATAGACCATTACGTGTGAATGGATTCTTATATCATTGATAATTGCCGCCAGCAGATGTTCAGTAACTGAGCGACCGGTTGAATCACCGCCGGCGTGAACGATACGGTTAGTTTTGTGTCCACCTTCACGAGCTAAGCTCAGGTTATTATCCCGGTCGCGGTCGAAGGGAACACCAAGATTGACCAGTTGACTGATCGCTTTCGGCGCATTTTTTACCAGTTCGCGGGTTGTTTTCTCCACATTATGCATACTGCCTGCTTCAATTGTATCGATAAAATGTTTTTTCCAGCTGTCATCTTTGTCGAGTGAAGCTGCAATTCCACCCTGCGCTAAATATGAATTGCTTTTCTCGATCTCCTCTTTGGCAATTAAGATGACATCTTTACTGTGAGAAAGTAGTTCGGCAACAACAAGTCCGGCAATTCCACCGCCAATTATTACGACATCTGCCTTTTCGATTTTCATCAGTTGCACCCCTTCATTACTGTAATTGTTACCTATTTATCATAATATTCACATAAAAAGACGGATAAAACAATAGAAATAGGTGTAAATTGCAAGTTTTTACAATTATTTTGTGAAATTTTTAAAATAGGTATTCACAAGAAGCGAATTGAATGATATTATGAAAGCACCAAACGAATTAAGTTTGGTGAGAGTTTATTTTTTGACCGCAAATCATTGGCGATTTGCGGTCTTTTTTTTATGAAAAAAACCTTTGTGTGACAGCAAGGATAATAATGAGCGCCATTTATTTTGCTATATTGCAACGCGGCGCCTCTACTCGCCGCAAGGGCTCATAAGGTCGCGCTTATGCAAATATAGCAAAATAAATCGTGTGAGGTTCAATATAACAAAAAGCTGGACAACTATTGTATTTCGTAACGCCTTTAAGCTCTGCGTTTCCCACTGTTTAGCTTCGCTTAACCTAAGTGGAGAAATATAAAAGTTGTTCAGCTTTGTTATTCACTTAACCCGTTATTTATATTAGAGGCGCCGCGTTGCAAATTAGAAAATAAATCGCTGCGCTATTAATAAGCTCTTGCCAGCACGATGGTTGTGGTGCTGTCCTTGCCGCAGCAAATACATTTTCCGCTACCAGAGCGTTGCTCAAATGGTATGACTCGTGCTGTTGCGCCGGTCTCTGCTTTAACCTCTTCCAAGCAGGCGATATCCTCGCACCACCAGCTCTCATAAAAACCGCGATTCTCAATCAGTCCAGCTTTAAGTTCGTCAATCGTATCAGCAGTATAGATATGCTCTTCCATGAAAGTCTTAGCTTTAAGCAACATGTTTTCTTGGATGTCAATCAGACGCTGTGGAATGATGGTAGCAAGCTCGGCAATCGGCAAAAATTCTTTGTCACCGGTATCGCGACGAGCAAGAACGAATTGACCTTTCTCGAGGTCTTTAGGACCAAGCTCAATCCGAATCGGTACTCCCCGCATCTCATATTCATTAAATTTCCAGCCCGGGCTCATCCCATCACGAACATCTGACTTAACACGAATGCCTAAACATTTAAGTTCCTTTTCAATCGTCGCAACCATGTTCAATACCGGCTCTGTATCACCGCGCAGAATTGGCACGATAACAACCTGCACCGGCGCAATCGTTGGTGGTAGTGCTAAACCGCGATCATCACTGTGCGTCATGATTAAACCGCCGATTAAGCGAGTGGAGACTCCCCAAGAAGTTTGATAGACATATTGTAATTGATTCTCCTGGTCAGAAAATTGTATATCAAAAACTTTGGAGAAGTTCTGCCCGAGATTGTGTGATGTTCCCGCTTGCAGTGCTTTGCCATCGCTCATCAGTGCTTCTATGCTGTAGGTATGGACTGCACCGGCGAATTTTTCGTTTTCAGTTTTGCGACCGGTTATCACAGGCATTGCCAAGAACTCTTCCGCAAACTCTTTGTAAACTTGTAGCATCTGCAAAGTCTCTTCCTCAGCTTCTTCATAAGTTGCATGAGCTGTATGACCTTCTTGCCAAAGGAATTCCGATGTCCGCAAGAAAGGCTTAGTCGAACGCTCCCAACGCATGACGTTCGCCCACTGGTTTAGTTTCAGCGGAAGATCTCGATAAGAGTGAATCCAGTCGCTCATCGCTGAGCAGATAATCGTTTCTGATGTTGGCCGAATAACCAGCCGTTCTTCCAACACCTCATTGCCGCCTTGGGTAACCCAAGCAACCTCCGGTGCGAAACCTTCAACGTGACTCATCTCTTTTTGCAGATATGATTCGGGAATTAGGAGCGGGAAATAAACATTATCATGTCCGGTCTCCTTAAAGCGGCGGTCAAGATCCTTTTGAATGCCTTCCCACAAAGCATATCCATACGGCTTAAAGATAATCGTACCCTTAACCGGGCCGTAATCCATCAGGTCAGCCTTACGTACAATGTCGAGATACCAGCGGGAGTAGTTTTCCTCCATGCTCTCAATCTCTTTCACAAACTTTTTTTCTTCTTTTCTTTCTTCAGTCAACAAGCTCACTCCCTAATCGCTAAATATTATTTTAAAAAGCATATTATTTACAGTTTATAGCTACCCAACGTAATTGTTAATCTAACTTTTTAATGATATCATATACTTAATAAATAATGAATAAAGCTTGCCGAATTAGTTGGTCATTTTGTGATTGGCATTTGGGATCAAGTTTTTAGGGGGGATTTTGGTGGTAGAAAAACGCGTTTGGCGCACTAATGGATTTGTCGGTATTATTTTTTCCTTGATTTTAATGGGCGGTGGCATGTTTTTGCTTAGCAGCTATGAAACCGTAATTATTATTCTGGGAATACTTGCACTAGTCCTCGGTATCAGCCTGTTTAGTGGTTTATCGATTGTATTGCCGAACCAGTCGATTGTTGTGACTTTTTTCGGTAAATATATCGGTGTGGTTCGCGAAAGTGGATTTTTTATGACGGTTCCGTTTACTGTTCGTAAGCGCATTTCACTGCGTATCCGCAACTTTAACTCTAACAAGTTGAAAGTTAACGACGTTACGGGCAATCCGATTGAAATCGCTGCGGTTGTCGTATTCAAAGTAGTTGACTCAGCTAAGGCAGTATTCGATGTCGATAATTACGAACAATTCGTTGAAATTCAGAGTGAAACAGCGCTTCGCCACGTTGCGACAAAATATCCGTATGACAATTATGATGACGATTCAATCTCTCTACGCGGTGACGTTGCGGTTGTTTCCGACGAACTTACAAAGGAGTTACAGGAACGCTTGGATTTAGCGGGCGTACAAGTTTTGGAAGCACGCTTAACGCATCTCGCGTACTCAACTGAAATTGCCAGTGCAATGCTTCAACGCCAGCAAGCGAACGCGATTATTGCCGCACGCGCGATGATCGTCGATGGGGCAGTTGGCATGACGCAGATGGCGATTGAACGAATTGAAAAAGAGGGACTTGTTAAGTTTGATGAAGATCGGAAGATTGACTTAGTTAACAACTTGATGGTTGCCATCGTTTCTGATCGGGGAGCGCAACCAATTATCAATACCGGTAGTAAGGAAGCATAAGCTTAATGACATTATTTCTGACAATAATTTTCTGGATTATCATAGTTGCCTTGTTTGCCTTTAGTTTTATCGGCATCGTTGTTCCGGTTATTCCCGGCGCACCGTTAATACTTGGCGGATTCGCAGTCTATCATTTCTTTATAGCGCCGATTGAAGGTGTAAGCTTCTGGATAGCGATGTTTATTTTGGCAGCGGTTTCGGTTATTGTTGATTATCTGGCAAGCATCAAATTCGTGCAAAGATGGGGCGGTTCGAAGAAAAGTCAATGGGCGGCTATTATCGGTCTATTGATTGGTCCGTTTATCATGGGACCGCTTGGCTTAATCGTGATGCCTTTTGCTCTGGTAGTGTTGGTGGAGATGATTATCGGCTCTAATGCGCGAGATTCATTCAAAGTGGGTCTGGCCTCCTTTATTGGACTGCTGAGCGGCGGACTATTCAAGGCACTGATCTTTATCGCAATGATTATCTACTTTTTTATCAAAATATAAGCGGCCAAAATATAAGCGACCAAAAATATAACAGGAGCCGTTCGGCTCCTGTTTTTTTACTCTTGATATTGTAATCGGTAAAGGTTGTAATATAACCCTTCATGCGTTAGTAGCTCCTGATGACTACCCATTTCCCGAATCGTTCCTTTATGGAGCACTATAATTTTATCGGCATGCTGAATTGTTGACAACCGATGAGCAATTACAATCGTCGTACGTCCCTTAATCAGCTTGTTTAAGGCGTCTTGGATTAGAATCTCGGTCTCTGTGTCAATATTGGCTGTCGCCTCGTCTAAAACGAGAATAGAAGGTTTAAAGGCAAGCGTTCTCGCGAACGAGAGCAGCTGTCTTTGTCCTTGTGACAGCGTTGATCCACGCTCTTTGACCTCTTCGCTGTACATCTGTGGTAACTTCTCGATAAAGGTGCTTGCATTTACATAATGCGCCACATCACGCATCTCTTGTTCGGTAATATTCTGGTTGTTAAGCGTTATATTGGAGCGAATGTCACCGGAAAACAAGAAGACGTCCTGCAACACAATCCCGACGTTGCGGCGCAAGGTTTCCAGGTCAATATCGCGTATATCGATGCCGTCAATGCGAATCGCACCTTTCTGAATGTCGTAAAAGCGACCGAGCAGGTTGATAATCGATGTTTTGCCGGCACCGGTTGCACCGACAAAAGCAACCATCTCTCCTGGTTTAATCGTAAAACTAATATCTTTAAGTACCCAGTTTTCGTTGTTATAAGCGAACCAGACATGATCGAATTCGATTTCACCATTGAAACCGCTAACCTCAACCGGCTCTTCCGGATTCGGAATAATCATCTGTTGATCAAGCAATTGGAAAATCCGTTCAGATGAAGCCATCGCCTGTTGGAGAATTGTAAATTGTTCCGTAATGTCATTGATCGGTTGGAAGAATCGGCGTAAATATTCAATAAAAGCGAATAGCAGTCCGAATTCAATTACACCGCCGAGTACCTCGCGTCCCCCGAACCAAAGCAAAAGCGCCAGCGCCAATGAATAGATTAAGTCCATCGATGGCCGAAAGACCGCAACTGTTTTAAGTTCGCGCATACTTGCATCATAGTGTGATGTGTTAATTTCATCAAAGCGCTCGAATTGCTGCTTTTCACGTTTAAAAATATGAATGATGCGCATCCCCGAGATATTCTCGTTTAGCGTCGTGTTGATCCGAGCAAGACGCACACGCACGATGCGGAATGCATCGCGAGCGTATCTTTTGTAGAGCCAGGTCGATAGCAGCACGAGCGGAATTGAGATAAAGCTGATCAGCGCCAATTTCAGATTGAGCGACATCATAACGATGATTATCCCAACAAGTACTAATAGGTCCTTGAAAAGATTGACCAACACCTCCGTGTACATCTCGTTAAGTGTTTCAATGTCGTTGGTTACTCGAGTCAAGATACGACCGACGGGATTTTTATCGAAAAAGCTGAGCGATAGCCGCTGAATATGCGTGAATAGTTCCTGCCGAATGCCATAGATAATCCGCTGTCCGGCGTATTGCAACATATATTGCTGTATATAGGTGATGACAAACAGCACCAAGAGCATCACGAGAAAGATTAAGCTAATCAGATAGAGCGCATTGATATCGTAACTGCGGAAACTGCGCAGCTCAGAGGCTGTAAGCTCGGTAGCTGTATAGTTTTTGCCTTCTACAATAACTTGCGGTTTGCCACTTGACCACTCAAGGGTAAAGGTCTGGTCTGCCCGAACTATACCGGCTGTCAAATAATAACGTTTATCTTTTTCGACGATCTGAAAACGATCGAGAGTGGCAAGAGCCTGTTGATCAACCAGATGCTGATTGAAAATATTGGTCAGTCGCTTAACTCGTACATATTCATGCTCACCAAAGTAAGTTCCCTCGAGCGGCGCTTTGCCTTGTTCGTAGCGCACCATCGGCGTGTAGATGCCGTTGATGTGATCGTCGATTGCCACTTTGATCAGATAGGGTTGAGCTAACTCAAGTACAGTAATAATCAGCATTAGAAAGATAGCAAGCGCAATCAGCCACTTGTGTGGTTTAGCATATTTCAGCAAACGCCTAATGATTTTCAAGTCATAGGCTTTCGTTAAGGCTTCCTCTTCATGGTATTCTTTGCTCATTTAGCTCACCTCCTACTGATTAGCGATTATATCTTCGAGCAGTTGCTTTTGATATAACTCATAATAAGTGCCCTTGACCGACAATAATTCATCATGCGTTCCGCGTTCAATAATCGTCCCCTCGTCAAGTACGATGATTTCGTCGGCGTCTTTGATTGTCGAAATCCGGTGGGCGATAATAATGTTGGTTCGCGATTGACGAACTGTGCGTAAGTTATGCAGAATCAGTTCTTCAGTCTTCGTATCAACGGCGGATAGGCTATCATCAAGGATTAAAATACTTGGATTCTTAATCAATGCGCGTGCAATAGAAATCCGTTGTTTCTGGCCGCCGGAAAGCGACACACCGCGCTCGCCAACCATCGTTTCAAATTGTTCGGGAAAGCCCATTATATCTTTATAGATGCCGGCAGCCTTGGCTGCTGCTTGAATCATCTCATCGTCATAGTGATCAACACCGAAGGCGATATTCTCTCTAATCGTTGTTGAGAATAGGAAGTTATCCTGCGGTACGTAACCGATGCTGTTCCGCAAGACTTCCAAGGGAATCGTTTTCAATTCGTGACCGTCTATTAGAATTTCACCCACTTCGTTATTGTAGAGACGCAGCAAAAGGTTGGCGAGTGTTGTTTTACCGGAGCCGGTGCGTCCGATAATTGCCAGTGTATGGCCATTTTTTACTTCAATATTGATGTTGCTAAGTGCGTCCAGCGGACTACCCGGATAGGAGAAACTGAGACCATGGATACTGATATCGCCTTTAAGGTCAGTGATTTCCGGATTCAACAATTCAGGGAAATCATGAATTTCCGGTTCAGTTTGGTAAATCTCGTTAAGCCTTGCCATCGATGCCGCCCCCCGTTGCAGAATATTTACCACTCGTCCAATCGCCATCATTGGCCATGCAAGAAGTGCGATATAACTGTTGAAAGCAACAAAGTCACCAAGCGAAATCTCCTGATTGATTACCAGAATACCACCATAGAACAGGACGATTAGAATGCTCATACCGGAGATAAACTGTACAATCGCATGGAAAAGAACATGAACTCGTTCAAAGCTCATGTTTTTATCAACGTAATCTTGGTTAGCTAACTTAAATTTATTGATTTCTTCCTTTTCTTGCACAAAAGATTTAACAACTCGCATACCGGAAAGGTTTTCCTGCACGCGCTCAGAGATACCGGAGAAGGATTCCTGAATCAGACGGAATCGGTGATGCATCAGCGTTCCAAACTTCCTCGTCGCCATCGTCAAGAAAGGGAGCGGCAAGATCGCAACGATTGTCAGTTTAAGCGAAATTGTCTGTGCCATTAGGAAAACAGCAACGATAATTAGAACAATCGCATCGAAGATCATGATAATACCCGGACCTGCTGCCATTCGAACGGCGTTGATGTCGTTAGTAGCGTGTGCCATCAGGTCACCGGTCTTCTTATTATTAAAGTAGTTGGTTGACATCTTTTGCAGATGCGAATACAGGTCACTGCGCAAGCGGAATTCAAGTAACCGCGCTGAACCCATTATGTAGATTCGCCAGAGATAACGGAAGATGAACATAAATATAGCGATACCGAAAATGAGCAGCGAATAATAGATTAATCGCTCAGCTACAAAGGCGCCGTCTCGAAGCTCATCAGTGTAGGTACCAAGAATTTTCGGTATCAGCAGCTGCAGCACGTCAACTAAGACAAGCCAAAGAATTCCGACTACATAGGTCCATTTGTGTTTTAGAAAGAAGTCTTTAAGTGTCAGGAAATTACGCATTTTTCACCTCAAGTAAGTTTTTAAAGTAAGTTATTGAAACCACTGCGAACATATTCGACAATCTCAGCAATCTGTTCGTGTGTGGCATTATCGATATGGATTCCGCATACAACCGTGCAGGTACATTTCAGCTGTTTAGCGGCAAGGAGCGCCGTTTCGCGTGCTAACTCGCCCTCTTTGTGGGAAGGTAGTTCGCTACATTTTACAAGAACCTCTTCACCCTGCCAAAAGGCAACCGCCACTGCACCAATATGTGCACCGGACATCGATTCACCGCCGGTTATCGTGAATAGATAATCTCGGCCGAGCTGTGCCTTGGTAAAAGTGATGTTATAGGGATTTGGGGTAAATGACATATTCACGCCTGTGCTCCTCTCGATTAAAATAAATCCAAGATAGATTATATTATATTTTACAGCGGAAATACATTTTTCTATCAATATTAGCTTAAAAGGGGTATAATCAGGGAACTATATCAGAAAAGAAGGTGAAGGCGATGGACGAAAAAAATCTTGAGAAGTTAAGACAAGAGGTAGATGCGATTAACTTTGAGCTACTGCGACTAATTAATCAACGCGGTGCGCTTGTGAAGGAGATTGCGAATGTTAAGCAAAAGCAGGGACAACCTAAGTTTGACCCGATGCGCGAGCGCGCGATGCTAAATCGTTTGATTGAAAGGAATGAAGGGCCATTTGATGACAAGACGGTGAGCTACCTTTTTAAGCAGATTTTTAAGGCATCGCTTAGCTTACAACAGGAAGATAACAGCCGGCGCTTGCTCGTTAGTCGTGAACGTCACGCTGAGAACACGATTGTTGATGTCGGAGGAAAGCTGATCGGCGCTCAACCGATTATAATTGCCGGTCCGTGTGCGGTAGAGAGTGAGGAACAGATTGAAATTGTTGCTCAGGAACTGGTTGCACAAGGGCTCAGCTTTATTCGTGCCGGTGCCTTTAAACCACGCACATCACCCTATGATTTCCAAGGACTCGGATTAGAAGGCTTAAAAATTCTCCGCAAGGTTGCGGATAAATATGATCTCAAAGTGGTTAGCGAAATCGTTAGCCCGGTCGATATTCCGCTTGCGACGGAGTATGTCGATGTGATTCAGATTGGTGCACGCAACATGCAGAACTACGAATTGCTCAAGGCGGCAGGCATGGTGAAAACACCGGTGTTGCTGAAGCGTGGCATTTCGGCAACGATCGAGGAGTTAATCTTTGCGGCGGAGTATATCGTATCTAAAGGCAACTCGCAGGTAATGTTGATCGAACGTGGAATCCGCACCTATGAGCGTTGGACCAGGAATACGCTTGATATTCTGGCAGTGCCAATCTTAAAGCAGGAGACACATTTGCCGGTGTTGGTTGATATCAGTCATTCAGCCGGTCGGAAGGATATTGCAATCCCAATTGCTAAGGCTGCATTAGCTGCAGGCGCAGATGGCATCATGGTTGAGTTTCATCCGGATCCGGAAGTAGCACTTTCTGATGCTAATCAACAACTGAATCATGCACAGTTCCGCGAGCTACTAACCAGCCTTCGGACAGGGAATTTTATTTAAGTTTAGCGAAATGCTTAGCATTAGCTCATAATTCAAAAAGGTGATTGCAATAATGACGCAATCACCTTTTATTTATAACAATTTAATTTGTTGTTAGTCTTAATCAGCTTCTACATGGAGCACGTTCGATTGACCGGAGTCGCCGTTAATATTGCTCGCAGTCACATAGTAATAAGCGTTTTCCGCTGCACCGAAATTGTGCGAATAGAATGTATCGATAGTTGAAGTCACTTTGGTGAACGGTCCGCTCGCGTCGGTTGCAAAATATACATTATAAGCTGTGATTTTCTGGCTGCTCGGATTATTGCTCCAAGTCAGGATAACCTGGCTGCTACCGGCGATATGGTTACCGCTTAGGGCAACCGGTGCTGTCGGTATATCGCTTGGCGGTGAGTGGTCTTCGTAATCACTGTCACCGAATGGATTCGGCATCGTTCCCACAATCTTAGAATGCTGAGATTCGGTACCGCCGACTTCAACTGCAACGATATAATAAAGTGCACGACCACCGGCTTCATCCTCAAAATACATACGGTCAGGCTCTAAGTCCTTTTGCAGTATCGTGCCGGCGTATTTGAAAGTACCGCTAAGGCTTGTGTATTTATATGCACGATAGCCAATGATGTTCGGATTGATTATTTTATCCCAAGAAACAATGTTTTTATAATCCATACTCTTGATGATTAACTCTTCCGGTGTTTCAGGAGCAAGTCCGGTTATTTCCCTTGGGTCCGGCCCGTTCGGCAATTCACGGTCAAAGTCAACCGGAGGAGCTTTCTTCGGTTTCGCATTCGGATCTTCAGGATCCGGTTCAGGTATTTCATACGGATCACGCTTATAGAAAATACCGGTCTGAATCATATCTTGCGGTGTATCCTGATTAGCAAAATAGCGCTTTCCGTCGTAGTAAACGACACGTGCATAGGCAAGCGAATCGTCAACTTCGGTTGGGATATATTTTTTGTTGAAAATATCGGTAATCAAGCTTCCGGTTTCAATCGCTAATTCCGATGGCAACAGCCCGGAAGTGCTGGCAACAGTTAAATCAACAATATCTTCCGGTTTTTTGAATTTAGCAGAGGTTGGCGAAAGTTCGGGATCAGTTTTCAAGATCTGGGCGAACAATCTACCCCATGTTTTCGACGCTATTGCTGCATCAGGTAAAGCTTCCGGATATGCATAACCGGCCCAGACGCCAAGTGTTATCGATGGTGAATAGCCAACGAACCAAGCGTCTTTGTTATCATTCGTTGTACCGGTCTTGCCTGCAAGGTCAACGCTGTATGAAACAAAATTACGAATCGTACCACCGGTACCGTTTGAGATAACTGTCCGCATCATATCGGTCATAATGTAAGCAGTCTGTTCACTGAAAACGACAGTCGGTGTTGATTTATGTTCGTAAATAGTATCACCATGACGATTGATAATTCGTTCGATCATGTAAGATTCAATATACATTCCACCGTTCGCAAAGGTGGTAAAGGCACTCGCCATCCGCTCAGGTGAGCTTTCAAGAACCCCAATCGCCGCAGATAATTTTGCATCGTTGAAGTATTTTTCAGTGGATTCAAGTCCCATTAATTTATAGAACTTATAGGCTTCTTCTTGGCCAACGGCTCTAAATACTTTTACAGCCGGTATATTATAGGACTGATTAAAAGCAAGACGTGCTGAAATTCGCCCATTATATTTTAAATTCCAGTTATCAGGCTCCCAACCATCATCAAGATTGAGAGGTATGTCGTCAATCGGTGTTGCCGGCATTAAGAGACCTAATTCAATCGCCGGACCATAATCAAGCACCGGCTTGATAGCTGAGCCAGTCTGACGTTTCGTCGTACCGCGGAAGTTTGAATGGTTAATCTGTGAAATATCAAAGTCACGTCCGCCTACAAAACTAAGAATTGCACCGGTACTGTTCTCAATTAGAGTTGCGCCGACCTGTTCAAGTGCATTCTCAATCGTCAACACAGAACCGTCGCGCTGTGTAAAGTTATATGTTTTTGGCTTACTAAAGTTGTCCGGGTTACTGACGACTGCATTCATGTCGTTATAAAGTTGTCTGTCGATTGTAGTATAAATATGATAGCCGCCAGTCTGTAATTCCAGAACGGCTTGTTCAAACAATACATTATAGTCAGCAGCTTCGCGTGAAACTCCGCCAAGTTGCAGCAGAATCTCCGCTGCACGTGCCTCTACTTCGGTAATTAAGTATGGATTTTCTTTAATCGGTTTCTTTTCAGCAAGCGAATAATCAAAAGATTCTTGAATATCAAAGGCAAGTGCCTCGTCATGTTCGGCTTGGCTGATTAATCCTTCTTTTAGCATACGAGAAAGAACAAGTTCTTGACGTTTTTTCGCTTTTAAATATCCTTCTTCATAAAAACCGTTATTGTTAAATGCTGAATAGTCCGTCGGTCGTTGCGGAATACCTGCAAGATAAGCTGCTTGAGCCAGGTTTAACTCACTGACTTCTTTGTCGAAATAGCCCTTAGCTGCGGCTTGGATACCGTAAACGTTGTTTAGATTTGCTGCTTTGCCGTAAGGAATTTTGTTAGCGTAGGCCGCAAAAATATCCTCTTTCTCCATTAAACGGTCAATCCGCATCGCGAGAAACAGTTCTTTGGTTTTACGCGATTCAGTTTTCTCAGCAGTAAGGAAAGTGTTTTTAGCTAATTGCTGTGTAATTGTACTACCGCCGGTCTGTGTGCTCATGTTAAATGCCCGTTGGAAGAAGGCGCGAGCAGTTGCTTTGATGCTGATGCCTTTGTGTTTCCAGAAGGTATCATCCTCAATCGCGATAACAGCGTTGACATAGTCTTTCGGCATTTCCTCAAAGCTTATCAGCCGCCTATCTTCATCGGCCCGCAGTGCACCAATTTCTTCGTAGTTGCCATTTTCATCTAAATTCGAAAAATAGGCGAACCCGGTCAAGTTATTAGTTGAGATTTTATCGTAGATTTCCGTCGCGGTACGGACCGGTTCGTCTGCAATGTAGGACATTACAAGCCCGGTTAATGCTCCGACGATAAGTATAATCGCCAGAAAAACTCCCAACACAATAAAACGGAAATACTGTTTAATACTCTCTATAATTGATTTACCGCTAATTTTATTCTCTTTTGGTTTTTTAGAGCTATTTTGCTTTGCCATTAGTCACCCTCCTAAGAGGCTATTATATCATTTTTTTTATAATAACAAATATCTTAGCTTTAATTATATTTCACTGAGCGCCGGAATTCCAGAGGAAGCATGGTTATATTGACTTTTTAGGGTGCTTATGGTTAAAATGAGACATTCTAATTATCGTGTATTTATCAATTTGGAGGGAAATTAATGACTGACAGTATTAAGTTAAACAGTTCGCAGCAACAGGAACTTAATCGCCAATGGGAGATTTTAAGCCGTGGTGCTGTTGAAATAATACCTGAGGATGAATTTAAGCACAAGCTCGCACGTTCAATCGTTAGCGGCAAGCCAATCAAGGTGAAACTGGGACTCGATCCATCAGCACCGGATATTCATGTCGGTCATACTGTGCCGCTGCAAAAGTTAAAGCAATTCCAACAACTTGGGCACATTGTACAGTTGGTTATCGGTGATTTTACCGGTCAGGTTGGCGATCCTTCCGGCAAATCCGAGACAAGAAAACAGTTGACACCGGAACAGGTTAAGGAGAATGCGCAGACCTACGTTGATCAGCTATTCAAGGTTCTCGATTATGCAAAAACAGAAGTTTCTCATAATAGTGAGTGGCTCGCTCCGCTCACCTTTAGTGAGGTTATCGGACTCGCGTCAACGATTACAGTTGCGCGGATGCTGGAACGCGATGACTTTGAAAAACGATATCATTCGCAACAGCCAATTAGTGTGCATGAATTTTTCTATCCTTTGATGCAGGGCTATGATTCGGTTGCCCTTCACACTGATGTTGAGATTGGCGGTACTGATCAGAAGTTTAATCTGCTCATGGGCCGCAGCCTGCAAAAGGAGTTCGGGCAAGAGCAACAGGTTATTCTCACCTTGCCGCTGATTGAGGGGTTAGACGGAGTGCAGAAGATGAGCAAGAGCCTGAACAACTACATAGGCATTGATGAGGAACCGAACCAGATCTATGGCAAGGCGATGTCAATACCGGATGAACTGATGGTTAAATATTATCAGCTGGTAACTGATCTGCCGCATGAAGAGGTTAGTGAAATTATTGCGGGGTTAGAGTCCGGCTCGTATCACCCGCGTGATGCCAAGATGAAGATGGCATATACGCTTGTGCGGATGTATCATGGCGTAGAAGCGGCGCAAATGGCGGAGGAACATTTCCGGACGGTTTTCCAAGAACGCGCACTTCCTGATGATATTCCGGTAATTGAATTAGCGCAGTCAGAGCTCGAAAACGGTGAAATCTGGGTTATTAAGCTACTCGTTAGTTTGGGACTTGTTAGTTCAAATGGTGAGGGCAGACGTATGATAGAGCAAGGTGCTGTGAAGATTGACGAGGAAAAACAGACAGATCTTGATGCGAATATTGCAGTTGTTGATGATATGATTGTACAGGTAGGCAAGCGGAAATTTGCGAGGATTAAGTTAGTATAATGAAAAGCATCCAATCAGATTGGATGCTTTTATTATTGTTAGACAGATTATCTTGAGTAGAACTCTACGATTAATTTTTCGTTAACTTCTTGCGGAAGTTCAGCGCGTTCAGGCAGTCTGGTATAAGTTCCGGCGAACTTCTTGTCGTCGTAAGTTAAGTAGTCCGGCAAATAGTTGCGGTTCTCCAGAGCTTCCTTCACTATGTCAAGTTTCGTGCTCTTTTCGCGAAGCGAGATTACATCGCCGGGTTTACAAGTGTATGACGGAATATCAACCTTGTGACCATTAACGGTGACGTGACCATGGTTTACAAGTTGTCTTGCACCTTGGCGTGTAGTTGAGAAACCAAGACGATAAGCAAGATTGTCAAGACGGCTCTCCAGCAGAATCATAAAGTTTTCACCTGACACACCATGCATTTTTGATGCTTTTACGAATAATTTCGCGAATTGTTTTTCACTTAGGCCATACATATGGCGCAGTTTTTGTTTTTCATTTAATTGAAGACCATACTCGCTAATCTTGCGGCGTTGGTTTTGTCCATGTTGACCCGGTGGGTAAGGACGTTTCATATCCTTGCCGGTTCCACTTAGAGAAACACCGACTCGACGTGCAAGCTTGTGTTTAGGTCCGGTATATCGTGACATTTGGTAAATCCCCTCTCATTGAATATAAATTGTATCGGTATTTAGATGCGCTTGACTCTGCCGATCAGCCGGCTATCCGGCTACTATTAGAATAAATCAGCCGCTCTAATAGTGACAGGTCAAGTGAGGGTGCTCACATCTGTAAAGCTTGCCCGATAATCACTCAATACATAATAAGGCTTTGCGCCTGCACTGTCAATAGCATTTCGAATTTTTTAAGTTAATGTTGGCTGTATTTAAGTATTAGTATAAAATAAAGATTGTGCAGAGAAATCTTTGGTGGAGGTGTTCGCTTGTGAAGTGGTTGCGTTATGTCTTGTTTGCTGTAATTGTAGCTTTTCTTTTCGGGCTTTTAATCTATATTGTCATTCAATATACTAATGAGCCTTCACCGGGAGAGGAATGGAATCGCAAAGAGGATAATAAGCGTTATGATACCGATTCGCTCTATGAGTTTACCGAGCTGCTGCCAATTGAACAACTGTTATATAATGTGCATTTTTTGGAGCAGGTTAAGGGCAATGGATTAGTGTATATCTATGGATATGATAAGAATAATGACTATCTTGCTTCGATTAATTATACAACCGAGCAGGAGGCCGGCTATCAGGTGCGGATTACACGCCTCACGACTGATGAGTGTGATTTTGCGTTATTCATTCCTGATGTACCGGAGATTGCTACATCTAAAGAGATGGAACTTGCAGTGGAATTGCTGTCAAGCGGTTTCCCGATTGTGCAGCAGGTTGAAAAACTTGAATGGGAACATGCGCTATTTATCTATGAAATAGGCGGAAGTGAGTGGGAGTTCGTTGAGGCGGCGGGTGATGATGAAATTTATTTGCAGGTTCGCGATATTACTCGCGATGAACGCTGGCGGATTAGGCTAAATGATTTTTCTCATTATTTGGTGTTCTCTGAGGTGTTCACTAATCCGGAGCAACCTGATGTATTGACCTTTATTTTTTACTTTGAAAATATCGAATCCGGCGAGCAAATTAATCGCAAAATAACTCTTGATCTATCACAACTAAGTGAGCGCAATAGCGATACCGGTAAATATGCTGAGGCGGATCGCTGGTTGTACGGCGATTTCGGTTTCATCTACGATCAGTGGGCAGTGAATAATAAACGCGGCTTTGTAGCGATTTCGACCGAGGATCCGGATAATCCCAAAACGGAGAACGGGTTCTATGATGATGTTGAACAGTGGGTTTATCTTGACTATACAGGCCGTATGCAGTGGTACGGTAACTCGGTCGGTATTTTCGGTATGACGATGGAACCGCTGGATCTTGCTGAAAATAGCTATCATTACGAGCTTAATCTAATTGAAAATGTTGAAGATGGCTTGCAACAGATTGTATTAGAGGTTTATGATAATGCACTTGCGCGGCAGATTAAGACGAAGGAATTCGTCTGGGACCGGGTAGCCGGCAAATTGCTACCGATTAAAATGGATTAGCGGCATTTATTTTCTATATCGCAACGCGGCGTCTCTACTCGCCACAAGGGCTCATAAGGCCGCGCTTATGCAATATAGCAAAATAAATGGCCTGGCACCAACACGCAACAGGAGTGATAGAGATGGACTATAGCGAGAGCAGAAAAATCATCAAAAACTTAAGCCCATTGATTTTCACCAGATAATATAGTATTATGCGAATATGAGGTGGAAATATGATAGTTACTACGGCAATGTTATTAGAAGAATTAAAAGATTATCAGAGTCCCGCAAGTAAATTATCGCGAATGGTAAGAGAGGGGCAATATACTCGGATTACCAAAGGGCTATATGAAACCGATCCAACTACACCTGGTTATTTGCTAGCCGGAAGCATATATGGACCTTCTTATTTGTCTTTTGAATTTGCGCTGTCTTACCATGGTTTAATTCCTGAGGCGGTATATACTTTCACTTGTGCAACTTATGATAAGAAGAAAAAAAAGATATTTAATACGCCTTTTGGCACCTTTACCTATCGTGATGTCCCTGCTAATGTATATCATTTAGGCGTAGAGTTGGTTAGAGAAGGAACATATGGCTACTGGATAGCTTCCCCCGAGAAAGCGCTCAGTGACCTCCTTTACACAAAGTCGCCGGTCGCTAATCTCGCGGAGTTGGAGCAATTAATCTTTACCGATCTGCGCATTGATGAAGAGGGGTTCGCAGCACTAGACCGTGATGATTTGCAATATTTGGCAGGCCTTTATGGTAGTACTAATGTTCAGAGACTTGGTAGCCTGGTGAGGAGAATATAAGAGGTGAGTTTAGGATGGACACTATAATTAAGCAAATGCTTAAGTCGTATAGGTCGGATACTCTATATGACAAGAAAAATGCTATGAAAGAGGTAATGCAGGAGATAGTTCTCTGTGGACTTAGCCGTAGTGGGTTTTTCCGTGATGCTGCTTTTTATGGTGGCACGGCACTGAGAATTTTTCATGGATTGGATCGTTTTTCTGAAGATTTAGATTTTTCTTTAATCGCACGCGATGAGAATTTCGATATTGATCATTATTTTCCCACTCTTGCCAAAGAGGTTCAAGCATATGGGCTCAATGTTAGCATAACAAGGAAGGAAAAGAATCAAGATAGCCAGATACAATCCGCATTTCTTAAAGGGAATACCAAAGAACATATGCTGGCATTCTATCCGGGCGAGACCGCTGGAGCTAATATAGCAACGAATGAAATGATTAGGATTAAATTCGAAGTTGATATTAATCCGCCTGATTATGCTACTTACGAGTACCAATACCGTTTACTCCCCGTTCCTTATGAGGTGCGGTTATATGATATTCCGTCTCTTTTTGCTGGCAAAATCCATGCAATTCTATGTAGAGGTTGGCAACAGCGCGTCAAAGGACGAGACCTGTATGACTATATTTTTTTCTTGGCTCAAGGTGCTGACGTGAATGAAAAGCATTTGGAGGCTAGGCTGATACAGACAGGCTACACTTTAGAGGAAGGTTCTCTAACAATGGAAGGGATTAAATCGCTGCTCAGTGAGCGTTTTGACTCTATTAATTATAAACAGGCGCGGAGTGACGTTGAACCATTTATTCGGGATACTTCAGTCTTAGATGTCTGGAGCGCTGATTTCTTCAAGCAAATAACCGCGAAGTTATAGTAGAATTAGCTAAACATTTATTTTCTATATCGCAACGCAACGTCTCTACTCGCCACAAGGGCTCATAAGGCCGCGCTTATGCAATATAGCAAAATAAATGTTTTATGTTATCAATCAAATTGTTTATGTAAAAGACAAGCAATTGTATTGCGTTAAGCAATACAATTGAGTATAATGGAGTCATATCTAGGAGGTGGAGATATGTCTAAAACTACAAGCATTTATGCTCGAGTGGAGCCGCAAGTCAAGGAGCAGGCAGAGTTGGTATTAAGTCAACTCGGTATACCGATGTCCAATGCTATCAATATTTTTTTGAGACAGGTTGTTTTGCAGAATGGTCTGCCTTTTGAAGTAAAACTTGATTTACAGGCGCCTTTAATTTATGAAGATTTATCGACGGAGCAGTTCGACGCTGAAATTGAAAAAAGTTTTAAAAGTTTACAAGAAGGAAAAGTCGTCTCCGCTGATCTTGTTGCGGAACGTATGAAGAAATTATATCGAGATGAGTTATAGGGTTTTTTATACGGATTTCGCTCAAGAGGACCTGGGAAATATTTACATGTTCATTCTTTATAATTCGGGTGTGCCACAAATTGCTGAAGAGCAGTCTGACAGAATAATTAATTTTATAAAAAAACTGGATAGAATGCCTTTGAGGTATGGATTATATCCTAAGGAGCCATAGTTAACCAAGGGATTACGATATGCATGTGTAGAGAGCTATTTGGTTTTGTACACGGTTGATGAAATTAAGAGAATAGTTAATATAATGCGTATTATGCATATGAAGCAACATATTGAAGGGAATCTAAATAATAGCTAAACGTTTATTTGGCTATATTGCATAAGCGCGGCCTTATGAGCCGATGCGGCGAATACAGACGCCGCTTTGTAATATAGCAAATAAATGCTGATACTATTTAAACTCCACAACCACATCATCGAATCCGGCCTGATGCAAAAATGAGCGCAACAGGCTTGCGATCCGTTTATCCGCTTCGTCTAAGAAACCCTGCGCCACTTTATCGCGCTCCAGCTTAGCTTTGTTTTCGTTAATCTCATCAAACACAATCTTAGTCTCATGTCGCACAAAGATATTTTTCTTAACATCTTGAACTACCACGGCCTCTGTCTGGACCACATTATCAAGAATCCGCGCATGCGGCACATCCGCAGTTAGAGAGTCAGTCGCCTCATCATAGCTAATTTCAATATCCGTAAAATCAGTCCCTGCCTTCAGATAACCCGTATACTCGATCAGCTGGGTCGCCTCAGCATACTTAATATCTGTGAGCCCGAGCAGAGATAGAGTCTTGCTGCTTGTGCTGATAATCACGTTTTTGTAATCAAAGTGGAGCGTCGCTAATTCAGCCAGTTCAATCAAGTTGTCCTGGACAAGCGAGATTTGTACTTCGCGGTTGATTTTGTCGCGAGCTAAACCGCCGTTAAAAATAAAAATTCCCACGCCAATCAACGCGGCAATGACGAGCAAATTTATAATCAGTTTAATCTTCTTTATCATACATATCACCTCAATCGATATGTATTATACTATATATAGGAAGAAAATGAAATTTATAACGACATTTAGAGAGGTGAAGGCACGCACTGTGAATAATAGAAAAATCTAACTTTAATTACGAACCCTTAAGATAACCTCTTAAGGGTTTTTTTATGTTTTTAATTATGACACTTTCAATCACTACACAAAGGCTTCCGGGTTCTGTGGTAATTTTTAAATATAGACAATTATTGTAAACAGGAGGAAGTGCTCTTAAGATTCGTATAAATAGAAAGATACGAGGTGGAGTCGTGAGCAAAAGAGGTAACATGATAAAGATGGTAACCCTCCTTCAAAATAGGGGCAGGATGAAAACGAGCGAACTTGCGCGTGAACTTGAGGTTAGCGAGCGGCAAATACGCACCTATCGTAACGATTTAGAGATGGGCGGAATCTTTATCAATTATAAATGCGGAAGATACGGTGGCTATGAATTAGCGAGTCCTTATCTTAATTTTATTGATTTATCTGTAAATGAACTTGCAACACTTAATAAGGTTAGAGATCAACTCCATGCAGACGAAAGTCAGCACTTATTAGATTATAACAGTGCATATGAGAAATTAATTGCGCTTTATAAACATCGTGGGGAGCTAAGAAATTATACTAAATACTTTATGGCTCGTGACCGAACGGATTTTTTGGGGAGGTTTTATGAAAACAACAATAGTGAAGAGATCACTATGAAATTAAAAATTAGATACCCTTTTTCAATGATAGTAAGTGAACGGATATGGGCTGAAGACCAAAAAACTGAATGGGTCGATTCAGATACGATAGTTTTCACCGCTCGTCTATATGGCCGTCGTGAAGTGATAGGTTGGATTCTCAGTATGGGGCGATACGCGAAAGTGCTTGAACCGGAGGAATTAGTGCTTGATATACGCCAAGAAATAATGCAGATCCTGACACAATATTAATTTTTTCCAATTGTGAAGAAGTTTTGAATTACTACAATAGGGCTTCCGGGTTCTATGCTATGTTAATTTTATACATATATATCACATACTCAATAGAAATGAAAATAACATAAAAGGAGAGGTGTAAATTGAGTAAAAGAAAAATTCTTTTGGTTTTTGTTGCCGTTATTCTGTTGGTTGGGATGACTCCGGTTGGAGTATTGGCGGTAGATCAGACAGACGCAAAACGCGGATTTAGCGATATGCCGAATGACTGGTCAACAGTTGCTCTGCAACATGCTGTTGATAATGGCCTTTTGGTCGGTGCGAACGGCAAGTTAAATCCTAAGGGTAACTTAACAAGAGCTGAGATGGCAACAATAATTACTCGTGCATTTAATGCGCAGGTAGCTAAGGATGTTGCTGCTTTCTCAGACGTTAAGGTAGGAGAATGGTATGCAGACTATTTAGCTAAAGCCTATCAGATGCAAGTAATTCAAGGTGGCAATGGTTTGATGAAACCAATGGACCAGATTACAAGACAAGAAGCTTTTGTAATTATTGCAAGAGCGATGAAACTTACTGATGCTTCTGAATTTTCTGGTAGTTTTTCAGATGTTGGCAGTCTTGCTGTATGGGCGAAAGGTGGCGTAGCTGCTCTTGCTAACGCGGGATATATTCAAGGTGCCGGAGGTAAGCTTAATCCGACAGCAAACATTACGCGAGCGGAATTCGCTCAAGTGATGAAGAATGTAATTGCGCACTATATTAACAAGGCTGGCACTTATACAGAAAATTATACAGGTAATGTAATGGTTAATGTTGCTAATGTAACCTTGAGAAACTCTAAAGTAACGGGTGATGTAATCTTAGGTGATGGCGTTGGTGATGGCGATGTAACACTAGATGGCGTTAATATATCCGGCAAATTGATACTTCGTGGCGGTGGTGCGAACTCAATAGTAATAAAAGGTAATTCTAACATTGGCACAATTATCATCGCAAGAATTGATGGAGAAATCCGTGTAATTGCCGAAGATGGTGTTAAGATTGATGTTGTAATTATTGACGATGGAAGTGACGACGTTGTTCTTGAAGGTGAATTTGGCACAGTAACAGTACTTGCTGATAATATTGTTATTGATACGACGAAGGCAAAGATTGAGAAACAGATTATTGAGGGAACTGGTTCTATTGTTATAAAAGAGGATAAGCCAGCTAGTGAAGATACAGGTGGAACTCCGCCTGCACCGACAACAGTTGCAGTTACCGGAGTAACATTGGATAAAACAACCGATGAACTTACTATAGGCGATGAGATAGTTTTAACGGCGACGGTGCTACCAGCTAATGCAACAAACAAAAACGTAAATTGGTCTTCAGCTGATACTGGAGTTGCTACCGTAGATAACAGCGGTAAAGTTACTGCGGTTTCTGCAGGAACAGCTGTAATAACTGCAAGTACAGTGGACGGTAATAAGACTGCGACTTGTACAGTTACTGTAGAAGCCCCAGCGGTTGAAGAAGCAGCTAAGAAAATTGAATTAACAGTATCATCAACGCTCGATGATGAAAGCATTACAGAGGTAGTAGCTTCTGTTGATGAAAATTATGTTGCAAGGGCGTTTATTCCTGCGAATGCAATTGTAAACGCTGGGAATGCGACTTTAACGTTAACAATGACGGATGTAGATAGCCTCGGAATCGTAGGTACTAGATCTCATTCTTTAGTCGTTAACACAGGAATTACTGGAGTGACGGTCGACTTACTTGGTTTTATCGATGGACTTATTAGTCTAGATAGCGCCGTTGTAAAAGGAACTTTTGGTGCTAATGAAGTAACGTATTCACTAGTTCTTGAGAATACTTCTGAAGGATATGAGTGGACTATGACACCAAATACAACTGCAGCAGCACGTTCAGCATGGCAGTATGTAGCTGGTTTAGTAGAGGTTAACACTTATAGTGAGGATGATAGTAAAATCTATGTGCCTGAAGGAGCATATCTAATAGTAGGTAATGACAAGTTAGATTTCACAAGTGTATTGAACTTAGAAAATGTTACTGGAGACTTAGACGCAACGGAACAAGCAATTAGAGATGCTGTTGTTCTAAATAAAGACAGCGTTACAACTAGCTCTGCTCAAGTAGAAATTTATGTACCAAATGGTGCTAAATTGAGAGTTGGTCAAAGTGAAATCGAATTAAATGCTGGCACAGGAAATAGTGGAATATTGATTAAGATTAACGGTTTAACTGGCGAGGAAGGCTGGTTAGATTCTGTACTGGAAGAAATGCAAGCGGCAACTGGTGTTTATGGCATGATTAAAGGCGGCTTAGATCTGCTCAATTTATTTGCTACAGGATTGCAAGGCTCTACCGAGTCAAATCCGGTAACTGTTGATATTCAAAAAGTTGACGTCAAATAATATTTAATGTAGGTTGCTTTGTGGACGGAGAAAATAATACCAGTAACTAAAATATTTTAAGTAAAACTGGGACCCCGTGAGAAGCGTTAAATGGCGATCTCGCGGGGTTTTTATACATAAGAGTTCCTTGTTAAACATATCGATGATATATAACCTAATTAGAAAAGATGAGAAAGGATAGATGAAACTTGAGTGTAAAGAAAATACTTGTAATTTTGATATCTGTTGCTTTGTTGATTGGTATGACTCCGGTCGGCGCTCATGCAACTATGGGGTCTGCATCCTCAGCAGATGCAACTAGAGGCTTTGTCGATATGCCGAACGATTGGTCGACACCTGCACTTCAGCATGCAGTTGACAATGGGCTTCTGCTCGGTGCTAACGGTAAACTAAATCCAAAAGGGAATTTAACTCGAGCAGAAATGGCCACAATTATTGCTCGTGTTTTTAATGCTCAAACTAAAGCTGATATCTCTCATTTTTCTGATGTTAATCCTGGAGAGTGGTATTCAGAATATGTTGCGAAAGCATATCAGATGCAAATTTTAAAAGGTAGCAATGGTAAAATGCTGCCAAAAAGCACAATTAGTCGGCAAGAGGCATTCGTTATAATTGCACGTGCACTCAAATTAGCTCCTGCTGACCAACTGGATAAGAGTTTTTCCGATACTAATCAGATTGCGAATTGGGCGAAAAATGAGCTGTTTGCATTAGTTAATGCTGGTTATGTAGCAGGGTCAAATGGAAAACTTAATCCAACGGGTAACATTACACGTGCTGAGTTCGCTCAAGTAATGAGAAATGTAATCGAGCACTACATTAAAGATCCAGGCGTTATATCTAAAGACTATTCTGGGAATGTGATGATTAATGTTTCTGATGTAGTCTTGACTCGGTCAATTATAAAGGGTGACCTAATTATAGGTGATGGAGTAGGTAACGGAGATGTTACGTTAGACGGTGTAACAATTACGGGTAGATTACTTGTACGTGGTGGCGGGATAGATTCAATTCATATAATTGGTGGCACACATGTTGGATCGTTAGTTATTTCACGTGTGGATGGTGATGTACGAGTATTTGTTGAGGATGGAACTGAGATTGAGGTTGTAATTATTGAGGATGGAAGCGATGATGTTTTTCTTGAAGGTAAATTTGGGACAGTAACAGTTGTTGCCGACAATATAATGGTTGATGCGACAAAAGCTAAAATTGCTAATCAGGTTATAAATGGTAGTAATTCTCAAATATTGATAGGTGATGGACCAGTTAATTCAGGAGGAAATAGTGGAGGGGTTGTTATACCTCCTACTGTATTTGTGCCGGTCAATGAAATATTTTTAAATAAAGCTGATATCACACTATTTACCAATATTTATACTAACGACGAAGAACTTCTTGCTGTTTCATATAATCCAAGTAACGCAACTAATAAAAACACATCATGGTTATCAAGTAACCCTGAGGTGGCTACAGTAACACAAAATGGTGTTGTAAGGGCTGTAGCAGTTGGGGAAGCTACTATAACTGCTACAAGTGAAAGTGGTGGTAAAACAGCAACGTGCATTGTTACGGTTTTGGAACTAGGGACAAAAGAAGGCTTTTTAGAGGATCTAAATGATACAGTTGAATCAATAAATGTAGAAAACATTTCAATATTTTTTGATACAGAGACAGAGAGTTTCGAGGTAGTCTTTGAAAACGAGAATATTGATATAGATATGGTTAAGGTCGCGGCGAATTCTGTTATAGAATCTTTGAAGGACTATGCGGGCGAAGATAGCAAACTTACTTTAACTAATTCGACAGGTCTGTTCTTTAAAGAATTTACCTTAAAGGATGTATCTATAACTGAAATTGCTGAATTTCTGCTTGGCGTCGGTGGAGTAAGTGACTTTATTAATAATGGGCGAGTTGATGTTACTTATAATGCGTCAGTTAATTATAAGCATGCTACGATTAATCTAGAAGGTAGCTTGGTGTTTAGGATTAAGGGTAGTGAAGAGCAGTTTTTAACAGAATTATCTCAAAAAATCGACTCAGTTGTAAATGCTGCTTTAGATGACAATGATGAGAAATTTGTTGAAGCTAAGATGGCAGAACAAGACATCTCCATATTATTCGCGAATGGTGTAGATATTGAGTCTGTAAAAACTACTGCATATAATTTAGTAACTTCAATTAAAGAAATAGTGAGTGCTGGAGAACTGATTATAAATGGCAATACTTATGACTTATATGATGAGTTGGACTTAACCCAAGTTGCTAAAGACTTGCTTGATGGTGTGAGTTTATCTGATTTTCTTGAAGGTAATGCTGTTAGTAAAGAATACATTCTTAATGTTGTTTATCGAGAAGCACATCTGTCTATTGAAGGAAATTTGTACTTTGGAATGCTAAGTTTCGAGTTATTATATTACGAACAAAATATCAGTGATGACGGTTATATCTTATTAAATAGTGAGAAAGTTCTAGCTAAATTCAACTCAACTACTAACGTTGAACCTAATGAAATTGAAGGTTTTACTGTAAAGGCATTTAATCAAGAATTAATAGCATCAGACGGAAGCACAGTGCTTAAGCTCTACTATGACAGAAATACTTTTACAGTAAGCTTTAATGAGAATGGTGGATCTAACGTTACAGACATTACCAACGTTAGATATGGAACGACTGTTTCGGAACCAAGTGAGCCAACAAAGACTGGCTATAGCTTTGGTGGCTGGTATAAAGAAGCTGGCTTAAATAACACGTGGAATTTCACTGAAGATACAGTAAACTCTGCAACAACCTTATATGCTAAGTGGAATCCTAATACAAATACAGCTTATAAGGTAGAACACTACCAACAAGCTGTAAGTGGTACAGGGTATACCTTGGTTGATACAGAAAACCTAATAGGAACAACTGAGGCTTCAGTAACAGCTGCAGCTAAAACATATACAGGCTTTACTGAAAATACTAACCACGAAAATAGAGTTGCAAGCGGCATTATTGTTGGAGATGGAAGCACAGTACTTAAGCTCTACTATGATAGAAATACTTTCACAGTGAGTTTTGATGAAAAAGGTGGATCGAGTGTTGCAGACATTACCAACGTTAGATACGGTGCGACTACTGCGGCACCAAGCGAGCCAACAAAAACAGGTTATAGCTTTGGCGGCTGGTATAAAGAAGCAGGCTTAACCAATACGTGGGATTTTACTA